>Ga0180301_10002122_pt1 | contig 15613 bp, 13 predicted proteins | sample GuaBasSediGuay16_FD_121797 | JGI IMG/M metagenome (GOLD analysis project Ga0180301, IMG submission 121797) | Subseafloor sediment microbial communities from Guaymas Basin, Gulf of California, Mexico - Guay16, Core 4569-2, 12-15 cm | ecosystem: Environmental > Aquatic > Marine > Hydrothermal...
AGCATAATTTCAATATTTCTGAATTTTTTCATGATTACGCCAGCAACTACGCCGACTTCATCATAATAAATAGTTCCTGTGAAGTCAGCCATAATTATTCGCTCATCCCATGATTCAATAGGGATTTTACCCAATTCATATAATTCCAATGCTTGTGCAACTTCCCGATCGCCTGTTTTATGATGAGATTCGATGATGTTCCAAAGTTCAGCATCAATATTTTTATTATTTAATAGTTGGAGTGCCAAATCAGCCTTACCACGACGACTAACATAATTAACCCGATGAAGGATTTCTCTTGCATCAATTGTCCTCCGCCCATCGGGAAGCAAAGTACAGTCCCACTCTTTTAAGCCCTCTAAATCATAAACATAATTAATTACGCCTTTAATTATTTCCGATGCGTTGATGTCCAAATTTGCATTTGACAAGAGGTGAATCGCAATAGCTTCAACCAGTTTGGCCTTTTCTTCGCGCGTGAGATCAACGATACGTCTCCAGAATTCATTTTCTTTCTGTTCAAAGAGATTACTCGTGATAGTTTTACACGTTTCTATATCTTGAAAACCAGGAATTCCTGAACGATGAAGCGCTACAAAAACAGGATACATACCTCTACCAAATAAGCAGACATCTTTTTGCATTGAGATTGCGCCGCTATTAACGGCAAGTTCGGTTATATATCGATTCACCGAAACAGGACCGTCCTTCATTTGGAAATCGCTTACAGCACCTGCTATCGCATAACAGAGAATTATTTTACCGATGTCAGTTGTCCAGAATTCTTGTGGGAATACATGTAAAAAAATTAGGGTAGCAATAGTTGAACCACTGCAATCAATTTCATCATTCATGTGAAATTCACAAGGATTTAGTTGATGGCGGCCGTATACCCCATTTTCATTAGGATGATGATCTGCGATTATAAAATCAACGAGTTTTTCTTTAAATAATGCCTCAAAACCCGCTCCAATATCACCAGTTATCACATAATCATAGGAATTGGTATTTAAAAATTCTTCAACAATTTCAACATCAGGGGATAATAAGATTTTTGTAGAAATTTTCTTAAAATCTAGCGCTTTTAAACCCTGATACAAGACGGATGCCGCTGAAAGCCCATCTCCATCTCGATGTCCTAAAATTAAAATTGGTCGGTCGCGTTTCCACTTCTTAAGACGACCTGCCACCTGACGTGCCTTTTCAAGAAAGCCAATAGGTATTTGTTCCACCTTTAATCCCTAAACGATACGCTTCTAAAATTTTACTTTTTTTTGTCTATTAAAAGTTCGGGGATTTCAAAAATTTACAAAAGAATTTTGACAAAAAAGAATTTAAGCCAGATGCCATATTCAAATTTTAAACAATTGGTTTTTCTATAGGAGATTTAGCATATGCTAAGAAAAATTGTAATTTTTAAAGGGAATCAAATTATATACAAGCGAGAATATGGAGAAACTTTTAGTTGGGAAGCCATTTCACCTTTATTGACCTCGTTAACTTATTTTCTTGAAGAAACAAAGGAGGATGTAGCCGCAGATATTCTAAATACCGTTTTTTACAAAATCGCTTACTCGACGAATAAAAACCAGGGGTTACTCTATATTTTAATCACTGATATCGGTGATCCTGACGAAGTTATCGCTGAACAGATTCAGAGTTTTAACATGGCGGTTTCAAAAATATTGGAGGGTGCTTAAATTGGTGAATGGAAAATTACCAGATTTGGATGTTAAAGCAATTCAAGGAATCGACGAAGTTTATGGAAAAAAATTAAATGAGCTGGGCATCAGCACTATAAAAGATTTAGCGGCTTGTGATATTCAAGAAGTAGCAAAAAAAACGAAAATTCCATTGCATAAGATTATTGAATTTCGAAAAAAAGCCCGACTAGTACGTGAATTGATTTTCTTTGAATCATTTATTAAGAAATTGGCGGAAAAAAATTATACAATTCAGCAGGCAATTGAGATCGATATTGAAGATCTCAAAAAATTAACAGGCGAATCAGAAAAACGTTGTTTGGATTTTTTACAGCAATTAGCAATTATCACCCTGATATTAGATGCGAATGTGTGTAATTCAACATCTACGGCTATCTTGCAGACCCAACCCTATGTTAGTGAAATACCCTTACCCGAAGAAACATGTATAGCAATTGATGAGATTGCGGATCAAGTGTTCCTGGAATTGCCAGCAAAAATAGCAATAATAGGAGCATCAGGAGTTGGGAAATCGACGATTACGGCGTTAGTCCAAAATGAAAAGGTTCCTGAAAAACATATACCAACGATTACGTGTGATGTAGACGAGATTGTTATAGGTGGTGCTCAAAATATCTATCTACACGATACAGGAGGACAAGAACAATTCGGATTTCTTTGGGGAAGATGGGTGAAAGGCGCCGATGGTATCGTTCTTGTCGTCGACTCTACAAAGGAGAATTTAAAAGAATCTAAATTTTTCATTGAATTGATCCAAAAAGAAACTCCAAAAGCTTCCGTTGTTATTATTGCAAACAAACAAGATCTTCCAGGAGCTTTATCCCCTGAAGAAATAGAAAAAGAATTAGGCTATAAGACGTATCCCATGGTTGCTATTGATAGGAATAGGCGGGAAGAATTATTAACAATTTTTGCGAATTTAATCAAATTGTCACCACGATTAACCAATTTGATTCCTACTCAAGTAAAGCAAGACACCGTTATCAAAGAACAAGAACGCGAAATTGAGATAACACCCGAGCTGGAAAAGCAAATTGATGATGTTCAAAAAGAGATTGATGCAATTGATAAACAAATTGCTGAAATTAAAGAAAAAATTAAAGCTCAACAAGAATTAGGCGAACCATTCTATAAATTAAATGCAGATCTGTTAGTGGCAAAATTGAAGAAACGAAAAGCGCAACAAAGAATTCGCGCTCTTTTAATGGCGGGTGGAGAAAGTAAGGTATTGGCTTATGATGTCCATCAAGAAATGCGCAATGTTACCTATGTTATACGTTGTGAATGTGGACATATTTATAAAACTCTTGCAAAGATAAAACGTGGATTGAAAAAATTGGAATTAATTTGTCCTTTATGTCAGACTAAATTTGAAGTTCCAAAAAATACGTGGAAAGAATTGTATCTCGCAGCTTTCCCTGATTAATTTTTCTTTCTTTTTTTAATTTTTTGAAAAGCTTCGCCTAGCGTTTTCCATACAAGTGGTGGATTCTGAGATTTCAGAAAAGTTTGAAGACCTCCCCTATACAGCCATGCATAGATACTATCTGCACCAGATGTATCAAAAATTTCAACCACGGTTTCAATTTCAGATTCTCTATTTGCAGGAATGCTAAATGCCAATACCCAAAGTTGGGCTTCTTTCCGATTAGTTCTTGCAACTCTGACTAATTTTTTCGCTTCTTCCCGAACCCAATGCAAGTCTTTTTGATAGACAATCCAGTAAGGATCAGTCGCTAATACATCCATTTCATCAAAACAAACTCTATTCCAATCCGATAACCCAGTTGTTGCATGTGAAGGCATCACACAAATGATATTCTTCTTAGTCAGGTCGATTTTTTTTACAGTCCGACAAATATCTTGAAGAAAATCCAACAATTGCTCTTCCTTAAACTTAAAGACATCATCATTCTCTTTATCTGGCATTTTATACTGATACCTTTGAAAAAATAAGTTCTGACATACATCGCAATTACAGACGTAATAAGGAGAAAGATCTTCTGGCAAGAGATTTAATTCCGAATAGGCATAGTGCGGCTCATCCCAGAAAAATCCATCGATTTCTCTGACACGCGCCACCTTTCGGATTGCTCTTTTAATGTATGATCGAAAAGCTTTTGTATTAAAACAAGCAGCAGGAAAGGCTTGTTGGGTCTTTGAGAAAATTTGCCTAAATGCAACATTATTATTTAGAAAAATAGAAGGAGGTTCACCACCGAATACTCTACCCCATGCCCAAAAATTAATATAAACAGTAAAATTAAATTCATCTTTTGCTATTTTTGCCATTTTGAAGTATTGACCTCGCCATTGATCATAATCATATTCTGACATCGCTAAAATTACAGAGTTGCACCCATGCTCCTGCATTTCCCTAAAATCAGCACGTGCATGGTCTAAATAGACATTTCCGTGATATGCAACGCCCAATTCTTTTACCATCTAAATCAACTTTTTATTTTTTTCATATCCTAAAAAATAGATCGATATTTAATTGATGATTAATTAAATTAAATATAAACCGCTATGAGACGCATTAAGAATACGTAAAAGGAGAGCTCAATGAATTTGAAAGCAAGAATTAATGTTGTTGTGAAGCATCGTGATAAAACTTTTGCCGTAGTAACTTCAGGGATTATTCTTGTTTTGGTCTTGGGATTAATTATGCTACCAGTTCTACAATGGAAGAGTATATCTCCCTTAAATTCTTCATCAACACCTTTAGAATCCTGTAATAGCGTTTTCTTGTCAGATGATACTTCAATTAATGAAACTTATACTGGAGGGCAATATAATTATTCCACTGGAACCTGTCTGCCAGCTCATTATCAGGTAGTTTGGTTACAACCAAAATCACCGAGCAATTTTGATCTTTACCTATATAATGATTCGCTCTATTCAAATTTTCAGGTTTCATCAGTTCGAGCAGGAAGTTCTCTTGAATGGGTTGTCTTTCGCTCATCCGATACCATTCAATATTATGTTACAGTAAATTCGTCAGAAGGGCATAGTGGCAGTGCATTTATTGAATGGGAAGATTCTTCGGAATATATCTCACCAGGTAATTTTGTTACGGGGTGGTTAGGAGACAATGAGTCGATAGAAGTTTTTAGAGTTTGGTTAAATTCTACTTCTCGCTACGATTTTTACCTTGAACTCCCTGTTGGAGCAGATTATGACCTCTATTTATATCGATTAGCAGAAGGCGAAGCAACGAATTTCGATGGGGCAATTGCTTACAGCGTACAAACAGGCGTTCAAGTTAATGAAATGATAACAAACTATAATCCGCCAGCAACAGATAAATATGCAATTCTTGTTGTCAGAAGAAGTGGGGATGGAACTTTTACCCTTCGGTTGGATAGCTTAGAGCCAACGCATCAAATTCCCATTTTCGATTTTAGCCTCGTCCTCTTTGCGATTGCAGTCAGTATTCTAATAACATGCTATCTTCAAAAATTAAAAAAGATTTTTTATTAAATCCTATCATTCCTTTTTTTTCGTATCTATGAGTTCATAAGAGGTTATTTTTCATTTAGTATCTAAATCTTGGACATAAGACAGATGAAGGTGGGATTTAAATAAGGGATGCAACAATATAGGAGGTTACTAAAATAGAAAATTGATAAAAAGTAGATTATTATATTCTCAAGTGGAGAAAATGGTCACAAAACGAGAACGGATTTTGACGGCACTTGACCGCGAGGAACCCGACCGAATTCCTATGTTTGAATTGATTGTGGATGCGTCCTATAGAACAACTGCCTACGGTTCAAAAATTTTGAGCCTTTTCCAGAGCCATGCGAGGATGCCAATTCAAAAAATGTTTCTAAAGGGAATTTGGCATCTTCTAGGAAAAAGGAGGCGGGAATTACTACTTCGGAAGTTGGGGATGGATATTGCTACACTCGTGAATGCTTTTATGATAAAAAATGCTATCAATTTTGATATCGATGCGGTATCGGTGATGCTTTCTGCTGTTACATCGAAAATTGAACTCTTATCACTTGATAGTTATAAGGATGAATATGGTCGGATTAATAAAATTAGTGAAGGAAATTTACTTTGGTATGAGGGAGGAACCTTAAATAGTCATGAGGTATTGGATGAGTGGGGGTTCCCAAATCCATTAGATCCTTTACGAATTAAAATATTTGATACAGCAGCGAAAATTACAGAGAAAAAAGGAATGTTTTTAATCCCCTGTCTAGGTGGAATGATGGAAACCCTTTATGAGGCAGTTGGAATCGAGAAATTCTTTTATTTACTATATGATGATCCAAGTTTTATTCGACGAATTATGGATCTACAAAAGAAGTTTCTAACGGAACTCGCAAAGTTTTTGATTGAGGAGCGAAATATAGAAGTCGTGATTTTCGGCGATGATTCAGCCTACAAAAGTGGTCCAATGATGAGCGTAAAACATTTTGAACAATACATTTTCCCTCGTTATAAATCAATTATCAATGCAATTCATAAACGAGGGGCAAAAGCACTTTTACATTCGGACGGCGATACGCGTTTGCTTATCCCAGGGTGGGTAAAAGCAGGTATTGATGGATTACATCCCTGGGAACCTACGGCTGGATGGACATTAGCCGAAGCAAAAGATACTTGGGGCGATAAAATTGCAATTTTAGGCAATATTGATTGCAATACCTTAACATATGGCCCACCAGAACGAATCCAACGGGAAGTCATCCAAGCTATTCGTGATGCAGGCCCAGGTGGTGGTTACATAATGAGTAGTGGGAACTCCATCCATTATGGAATTTCGCCTGAGCATTTCCGTGTGATGATTGAAACCTGCCGGAAGTATGGAACCTATCCTCTATCATTTCCTGATTAGTTTTTGGTGAATTGAAATAATGAAAGTGAATGAATTACGACCCGGAATGCGTAAAGTGGATGTTATTGTACGAGTTGTGAGGAAAGAAAAACCTCGTCGGGTTTTTGTGAAGAGAGATGGAAAATACCATGAAGTCGCTGAACTGTTGGTCGGCGATGATACTGGGACAATTTCTATGAGTTTATGGGATGAAACAATTCATCAAATTCAAGAAGATGATGTTATTCAAATTACAAATGGGTATATCAGTGAGTTTGGCGGGAAAATGCAACTAAATATCGGGCGGTATGGACGTTGGATTCGTTTAGATGCAAATGAATATGACATAGAAGTTTATCTTGAAGAAGTAGAGCCACCAGTTTCAACAAAACCTTCTGAATTTATGAAAGTTAGTGAATGTCTCAGTCGTCGGGCAGGTATTAATCTCCTGGTTCGCATTATAGACCGAAAGATGCCGCGAGAAGTAACAACCAAATTCGATCAAAAGCGGCACATTATCAACACCTTTGTAATCGGTGATGAAACAGGTTGTATAAATTTTGACCTTTGGGATACTGGTGATGATATTGATGTCGGGGATGTTATTGAAATTCATGGCGCCTATACTCGAGAATTCAACAATATTCTTTCGTTAAATCTCAGCAGGAAAGGCTCTTATCAAAAAAGTTCAGAAGAAATCCCCGATGTTAATACTGAGAGAAATCTTTCCAAACCTTCAACATAACCTGTTTTTAATCCATGTGTTCTATAAAAATAGGAAATTAAGGTTATGAGGTAGCATTTAATACATTTTTAATATTTTTCACGCGATTACGGAGGGTTACTTCTGAAATATGGGCAACTTGGGAGATTTGTGTCTGGGAACGATGTTCTTTCCGCCCTAGATCCCTGATTGCGACATAAATGGCTGCGGCACTTAACCCTTTTGGGTCTTTACCAAGTAATTCGGGGGAGTTTTCAACTAATTCAAGCAATTCATAAGCTCGATTCTTCACCTGAATGGACAACCCTAATTCAGTCGCGAACCGATCGACAAAGTACTTTGCCGTCAGTGGTTTGAGATGCAATTGCATTTCGCGAAGTATAAGACGATAATTTTTGGCTAATACCTTCACAGGAATATTTGCAGCTTCTGCGATTTCTTCAATCGTACGAGGCAACGATCGCATCCTACATGCAATGAAGACAGAAGCTGCCACTAGATTTTCAATACTTCTTCCCGTTGTGAGATGTTTTTGAACTACTTGGCTGTAGATTTTCAATGCAATTTCCATAATACTTTGAGGAATTCCTAATTGGCTTACAAGTCTCAGTAATTTAGGCTGAGCGACCGTGAGGTTCCTTTCAAATGTCGTTGAAACAGATTTATTAATTTTTGCTAATCTATAAAATAATACCTTATTTTTAACATTCTCTTTTTTCACATTAATGATAGTTCGCGGTCCAATATTTGTATATACGGGCTCTCTAATACGGCGTTTTTCAATTTCTTCTCGCGTGAAAGCGCGCTTTGGAGCATCTACAATGACAGGGCCGAATACCACAGCACAATTCCGACAGACGTAAATACCTCGATGTTCGATTATATCAGGTGAATCACAGCAATCATAATATGGTTCAGAGACTTGTCTGACTTGTTCCTCCTCCAGCATCTCATAGACGGGGTACATTTCTACATGATCTTGTCCCAACGCAATTAAACTCCATTAAGTTTGAATAATTTGGATTGCGAGTTTCGCAATACGAATATGAGACTCTACCGAGTCACGTAGAATATTTGCGCATTTATTACATAAAAATTTTTTGATTCTCGCAAGTATTATTGCGACTTTCTCAATGATCTAGTAGGGATGGTTGCGACTCTCCTAACGAAATGATCCTCCTTTCTTTAACTTAGTTTTTTTTCTTTAACTCAACAACAAAAGATATAGAATTAGAAAACTGAATTACAAGGGGCATGAGTAAAGAAAATAAGGAGAATATTTAGTTAAATGAAATTAAGGAGAATATTTAATTAAATAGCTACAGTAACTTTTCCCATCACACATACACCCTTTTTCTTCAATGGAGATATTATCGAAAATATGTTTTGAGAGACCAATAATGATACCAGTTTGCATTTCACAGATGGAATTATTTTCGGCTTTGCCTTGACATAGACAGGGTTCAATAATTACTTCAGCGGTATTCTCATCAATAATTTTGGGCTCGATTTGAGATGGAATAGGATAAACACGTTCCATAGCTTGGGCGCAAAATTGAACTAAATCTGAAAATTTCTTAGCCTTCAGCCCTGCTTTGGGGAAATATTGTTCAAAGATATTTTCCCCGATTTTTATGCCAATTTGACGGTTCACCTCGTATTTTTTATTACCCAGGTATTCATTGATAGCGGAGTTGTACATTTGAAAATATTGAATAATGAGGGCCATTTTTAGGTTCATATTTAAAGTGCGTTCTCGAGGAATCCATAATTTTGAAGTTCCAACCTTTTTAAAGTCAATTAAATTTTTAGCGTGCATGATGTCAAGATATTTTGCAACAGTCATTCGATTTCGGTCTATCTTTTTTGCAATTTCGGTGATGGACATGCCGAAGAGGCTGTTATTTAAAACATCTAGAATTTTTTCTTCGATTTCGTTTAATTTTTCTTCATTCGCCATAAAGGGCACCAAATCTACGAAATTAATCTTAGCAATCAAACTTTATGGATAAACGATAAATGATAATCAATTATGATTACAATATATAAATTATATTTAAATAATTCATTTTTTGATTATCAAAAGAAACTATTAAAGATTTGGAATGAATGTTATAAAGACCAATAAATCAAAGGTGAGCCTATGAGTGATGAAAAACCAAAAGAAAAGAAAGAGTACGTCAAACCAGAAATTAAAGAAAAGGGTAGTTTAGGAGATAAGCTCTCTGCAGATGGTTTTGATGTAGGTCTTTAGGAGGTTTTCAATAATGCAAATTAAATTGAAAGAAGATATCGAAATAGAGGAGAAAGAAGCTTATATTTCACGCGAAATAGGTGCCCTTATAATAGATTATGAAACGAATAAGTTTTATGAAACAAATGGAACAGGGACGAGGATAATGCAATTACTTCAAGAAAACAAGACATTTGATGAAATAATTGATGTGTTATATGAAGAATATGATGTCGAGAGAGAAGCCGTATATAATGATGTTAAAGAGTTTCTAGAAAAATTAAAAAAGTATAATTTATTAGAGGAATAGTTAGAGAGGAGTGGCACATTTCGGGCAAAATTTAAAGCTAGGATCTTCTATTGTGAAACCACATTTCCGACAGACACGAACTGTATCTAGTTTTGTAGCACATTTTGGACAAAAAGCGAATTCAGGATTAGTTATTACAAATCCACATTTAGGACATTTGCGCTTTGGATGTGTTGAAGGTTGTGATGGAGGTTTAGGGGGAGGGGTTGGTATAGAAGGCTTTTTTTCAACAATTTCCATGGTTGGTTGAATATCTTGCTTCAATTCTATTTTTGGTGAAGGAGGAGCGGTAATTTTTTCCGGTTTACTTTCTATGTCATTATCAGTGATAGGGATTGCTATCGGTAAGGGAGGTTTTGAAGAGGGAGGGGCAGGATGTTTTGGTTTTTCAGGAGACACTTCTGTAGTAGATTTAGGAGGAGTTTTCATAGGAGGAATATCGGGGTGAGGAGGAGGTCTAACTTTCAAGAGTTTAGGGGATGGGGGACTCTCTTTAGAAGCTTCAATTTTTTCTTGTTTAGGAATTTTAGGGAGGACTTGAATTTCAGGTAATTTTAAATCGGGAATTTGCCCTTTCTCGAACAGAATTTTCGATCGTTCTGTAATATCAACAGATTTATCGGCGATTGCATCTGCCAATTCAGAATTCTTTTGGTCTTGGTAGATAAGAGAAAAGGTTTGGAGAACGTGCTCAATCATCTCATTAAGCTGATAAGTATAGTAGATCACGAAAGCTTTACCAAGATGTTTTAATCCTTCTTGAAGTTTACGTTTATTGCAGAAACCTACACCAATTTGATATTCAATATTCGCATATTGTAATTCATCTTTATTTTTTTCAAAGAGTGCTAATACTTCTTGATAATTTTTGTTGAATTCTTCTTCATTGTCTAAATGAATATGAGTTATTGCTAATTGAGAATAGATATGCATTAAGACAAGAGACGATTTCGATTTCTTTTCTACTTCTAGGATTTTTAGGAGGAATTTATTGGCTTCATCAATTTTTGCCATTTCGCGAAGTGTTATTCCGATTTGAGTATATGATTCAATGAGATCAAATGGACTACCAATCTGGTCTTGTTTATAAATGACTAAGGCAGTTTTAAGGTGTTTTAAGCTTTCTTCATAATTCCGTTGAGTATATAGAAATGAGCTAATTAGTAAATTTAAATCAGCAATCTTGTTTTTAAGACCTAAATCATTTGCAATATTCAGTGCTTGATTATAAAGTTTTAAGGCTTCTTCATTTTTATCGGTCTTACTAGTTAGCATACCTAATAAGATAAGATCATTGAGAATGTTTTCGCGAGCGCCTAATTGTTCATGTAATGCTTGAGCTTTCTTTACTTCGGTAATTCCTTGTTCAATCATATTTCGATGGTAGAAAATTAGGGCGAGATAATAATAATCAAGGGCCAAGCCAGGAGAGTAATTTGCCTTTTCATCGGTGGAGATAGCTTGTTTTATAAATTTAAATGCAATCTGGAAGTGATCTTGTTGAGAACGATCTATATTGAGGATTGTTTTACTAGTTTCAAAAAGATTGGGTAGAGTTCGTATTTTCAAAAAAAGAAGTGAAAGAATTCTTAAAAGAAATGAATGTTGTTTTGGATAAAATTTTTCATTCCCGCGTAAAAATTCTAATGCCTTGGCAAAAAATTTTATTGAACTTTCATATTTCTCGCTATGAAGAGTTAATAAACCTAAAATGATAAAATTATCAATATGGCGCTCTAAATACTTATTAATTATAATTTTGTCATTCAATTTTTTAGATATTTGAAAAATTTCATCTAATAGCGGAACTTTATTTAAATATGCCTGAATTTTTAAGGAAATATCTTCAGACTTTTCGATAATTCGGTCAATTAATAGTAAGCATAATTGTCCTTTGAAAATAGTTAGAATATTTTTAAATTTGTCATCTTCAATTTTAGAACTCATTTGTTCTAAGTTTTCCTGGACCGTTTTGATATTCCAATTATTTAATTCAAGTAAAATTGATTTTAAATTGTTTAAAAGTTCATTTTCTTTATTCTCTTTTATCAATTTGGTAAGATTTTCAATTAAAAACCGATTATCATCTGTTTGTAAGTATTCTATTAGAAGATTTCCAGCTGATTCCAGTAAATTAGAACTTATTGCCATGGAATCTCACGTCTGACTTCTAAATTGTCATCTCTTTTAAAAGGATATTAATAGATTGTTGGCGGTTTTATTTATAGTTTCGCGATTCGCGAACGATCAAGAAAAGGATATTATAGAGAAAAAGAAGTAATGTAGAAAAACTATTACATAAGAAGACTACCGACTTTTAAAGCTAATCGAATGCGATAGAAGGGAGACATTCGAACTTTTCGCGTGAGAATTTTCCATAGAGCTTTCCAGAGCGCTTTAAATCGGTGTCCAAAAGGACCAATGATTATATCACCCAAGGTACCAATGTCCCAATGAGAGCCATAAATTATAATTTTTGCGTCTTTATGTTTGAAATTTTTCATTTTTAGTTTGGTAGAACCGCATTTTGGGCATTTCTCTTCGATTATAGTTTTGGTAGGTTTCAGAATAAGTTCCTGACCTTCTGGGCGTTCTGGGAGTTCAATATCCTCTTCATGGGTTGGAAGATCACTCCAAGTACCCTCCCATTGACATTTTTTGCATTTCACCACAGGAGTTGGCAAACTTTCATAACGTACCCACTTTTTACCATCAATTTCCTCGAAATGTAAAATGAGGGCTTCGTTAAGATTGGGAAGCGTGATTTGAGCTTTAATTCCGTAAAGGTCTTCCATCAATTTTTCCCGTTCCTCTTTAGGTTTTGATCGAAGTCCCGCTAAAATCATCTCACCTATTACTTCTGCTCCAGTTTTCATGTCAATTCACTCTTCGGACATATTTAATTATCATTTTTAAAGTTGTGATTATTGTAAAATATCGTTATTCCACTTTTTAAATCTACTTTTTGGGAGATTGATCCTTCATTTGAATTTTTCGTAGGAAGAAATAACTGATTATTATGAAGAAGACGGTAATCAGGAAGATACATGCAAAGCTTAACGTTCCAGGTGGCCAAATAAGGAATTCAAAGGTAAGAAAATCGAGGATTGGTCCTACTAAAGCACTACCTATTGGGATAGGGATGACTATAACAAATAAATATACGCCAGAATAGGTAGCTTCACGTCCAGGAGGTGAAAGATCCATAAGAAGCGCATATTGAAATGTTAAAATGGCGATGACAACAAATAGGAAAATAGCTATAATAAGAAAAATTTGAATAAATAAAAGGACACCTGTCCCTATAAGCCCGAGAAAAATGGTAATAGGGATTGTAAAAATACCAATTAGAAGAGAAAATCTAAATGCATGTAATTTTCCTCGGGATTTTGCTAGTTTATTAAAAAAATAGAAATAAAGTACTGCTATAGGAATAATAAAAGGCAGCATTAATAATAAATCAATTGATTGCGCATCTAAGAAAGGTATTAAAACTAAGACAGAAGTCGAATAGCCAAGTACAAAGAAGAATGAGGCAAGTAAATAATAGAAAAAGTTTCGGTCAGAGATGGTTTCTTTTAAAGTTTCAATTAAATTTTGAGCTTTTAATTCCTCGCGAAATTCGGGAAGGTTCTCTTTCGGACCAAAAAAGAACGCGAATAGCACGCTTCCAATAAAAATACAACCTACTAATAATGTAATAATCGAGAAAGGGAGGAGTTCCTCTAAAATAGGAGTTAAAATTAATGCAGCAACGGTCCCGAGGGTTCCAAATAAGTTGAAGGTAATCGAAGTCGTGACGCGTTCTTCAGGAGCTGTCAAGTCCATGTATAAGGACCAATATGCGCAGTATTCTAGACGATAAAGAACTGCATAAATCGTTGCAAGAAGAGAAAGAAAAATGAACATAGAAATTTGTGAAATGGGGAAAATGAAACCTAAGAAAATATAAGCGATTCCAGAAGGAACTACTAATAAGAAGAATGGGCGCCTTTTTCCCCAGCGAGTTCTGGTTTTATCGGATAAATAACCCGCAAATAGATATGTGATAGCTCCTGCGGTAAAGGAAATAGTAATTATTAGGAAAGAAAGGGTATTTTCGAGAGGACCTATAAAAACATCATTTTTAAAATAGGTCGGCATGAATAAAAAAAAGACCATAAAAGCTAAAGCATTTCCGATTTGTCCTATTGACAACTTAATTAGATCTGTCTTTTTCATTAATTGGACCTCTTAAAATTATTCCCAGAAACTTTTATTGAGAATGAGAAAAATTGGCTGACTTCATATATTAATCTTCAGTTTCCATATTTATCAAAAAATTTTTTAATGGCGTTCAATACTCGAATATAAACTATCTTGAAAAATATATGCGTAGTAGTTGAATAATAATGAGTTTTATCGAACTATTTTTACTAATAGGTACAGTAGGTTCATTTATCTCGATTGGATTTGCATTATATTTATGGGCTCAGATTAAAAAACTTTCAACTGGTGAGGGAAAAGAAAATGAAATTTATAATTATATTCGTGAGGGGGCTAAAGCTTATTTAAGACGGGAGTTTAAGACAATTTTATTTATTGCAGCTGTACTAGCTGTGATTATTGCGTTTGCACTTAATGGCTGGGTAGCTTTCTCTTATGTTATAGGCACAGTTACATCTTTGGCTGCAAGTTTTATAGGTATGGACCTTGCCACTCGTATTAATGTCCGAGTTACTTTGGCTGCAAAACAAGGGCTTCTACCTTCTATGCGAACTGCCTTTAAGGGAGGAACTATTATGGGAATGTTAGTTTTCGGGGTAAATATCATTCAAATTGTTTTAGTCTTTAGTCTCTTCTATTATATTGTGGGAATGTCACTAAACATTGTCATGATAAATATCGTAGGTTGTGCATTTGGTAGTTCATTCACATCCGTCATTGCGCAGCTTGGTGGAGGAATTTATACAAAAGGGGCAGATATCGGAGCAGATATTGTAGGCAAGATTGAGGCGGGAATTCCAGAGGATGATCCTAGAAATCCAGCAGTAATTGCAGATGCAGTAGGGGATAATGTGGGGGATTGTGCCGGACGTAGCGCAGATTTATATGAAACGCTTACATCTGAAATTCTATCATCCATGATTCTTGGCTTAGCCGTTTTTACGCTTCTTGGAGGAGATGTACTAGATCCTACAGCAACCGATTCTTTAACAATGATTGTCTTTTTTCCCTTTGTAATACGATGTATTGCTGCTATTGCCACGATAATCGGATATTTTTTTGTAATTAAGACCAAAAAAGGAGAAGACACCTGGAAAGTTTTAAATCGAGGCTTATATTTAAGCAGTGGAATTATAGCGATTGCATATATTTTCTTAATTGCAATCATTTTCAATTCAATCCCCTTGATGTTTGCTGCAATTTTGGGCGTCATAGCTAATTTACTAATGGGAAAAATCGTAGAAAATTATACAGGATTCAATTCTAAACCGGTGGGTGAAATAGCGCGCGCGTCAGAAACGGGACCCGCAACAAACATCATAACAGGTATGGCTAATGGCTTTCGGTCGGTTTTTATTCCTTTGTCCAGCATAGCAATTTTAATCTTGGGGGCATACGGTTGTGGGGTTCTCTACGGGATCCAAATGGGATTTCCAGTAACATCACTAACTGCAGGGATATATGGAATTGTAGTTATGGCAATTGGTATGACGAGTGGGACGGGTATAATTCTATCAATGGATGGCTTCGGTCCCATCTCGGATAATGCGGGAGGAATCGCAGAAATGGCAAAAATGGAACCTGA
>Ga0180301_10002123_pt1 | contig 15611 bp, 17 predicted proteins | sample GuaBasSediGuay16_FD_121797 | JGI IMG/M metagenome (GOLD analysis project Ga0180301, IMG submission 121797) | Subseafloor sediment microbial communities from Guaymas Basin, Gulf of California, Mexico - Guay16, Core 4569-2, 12-15 cm | ecosystem: Environmental > Aquatic > Marine > Hydrothermal...
CCACCGCAGGGATGCCCAGCGAACGCGCAACAATCGCCGTGTGGCTCGTACGCCCGCCTGCCTCCGTGGCAAAACCCTTAACAAAGGTCTTGTTGAATCCCGCCGTCTGAGTCGGCGTCAGGTCGTGAGCGACAATCACCACTTCCTCCTTCAGGTGCTCAACCCCACGCTGAACATCACTAAGAAGCTGGGTCAGCAAACGACGCTCGATATCATAAATATCCGCCGCGCGTTCGCTGATGTACTCGTCGTCGATACCCGCAAAATGAGACGCAATCTCACGCAATATCGTTGAAACCGCGTACTCGGCCGTAACCAGTTCATTCTCAATGAAATCCGTAATACGCTTGCCGAAGCTTTCATCGTGAAGAAAACGCAGGTGAACCGCGAAGATATCCTTGATCCGGCTTTCGCCCGCCGCGGCGTCCTTTTCCAGGCCGGTCAACTCCGTAACAGCATTGGCAAACGCCTCATGGACACGACCGATTTCCTTCGTCCGCTCCGAGGACAGTATAGACCGTCGAGGTATCCGGTAATCCTTCGAGTCGATCACCATCGCCCGGGCAATCGCAACGCCCGGCGAAACCGCAATACCTTTCTTGATCTCCATTATGCCCTTCTGTCCGCAAACATTCAGTTCGTAGTTTGTAGTTCATAGTTCGTAGATGCCGGTCCCAACCGAGCAACTCCGTATCGCCAGAACTACCAACTACCAACTATGAACTACCAACTATGAACTACCAACTATGAACTACCAACTATGAACTACCAACTATGAACTACCAACTATACTAACCCGGCGCCTCATCGAACATCTTCACTTCCACAAGCTCCCGAAGCGCCTCGATCGCCTCTGCCGCGTCGGCGCCCTGGGCCTTAATACACAACTTCGTCCCGCATGTCGCCGCGAGCATCGTCATCTGCATAATGCTCTTGGCGTCAACACTCTGCTCCTCGTGGCTCACATGGATATCGCTGTCGAACTGCCCCGCCAAATCCACGAACTGCATCGCCGGCCGCATGTGAAGACCCTCAGCATTCTTTATCTCCACTTCTATCTCGTAAACAGGCTCCGTCAATTTAACATGGTCCTTATTCTCAAATCCCAACCGATCCTTGCTCCAGGCCCCCCGTCATCCCAATCAATTCGCAGACGCATCCGCATCCGCTTCCATGATCGTTTCTTTGATCTGCTCGACCGTCTGAGCCTGACGCAGGAACCGGCGAAAATCCTCGTTCTGCAGATTCCTGAAGATGCACTCCATCACCTGCAAATGCGCATCCGCATTGCCGATCGGGCTCAGAAGCAGAATAACCGTATAAACAGGCTGCTTGTCAAGCGACGAAAAATCAATCCCCCCCCCGCAGCAGCCTATCGCGGCGACCGCCTCCTTCACCGCCGAAGTCTTCACATGAGGCACGGCGACACCCTTACCCATGCCGGTGCTCGCCTCCTCTTCTCTTTTTATCACGGCCCTGGCTATCTCGTCGGGTTTTCCACTCCCGAGCGCGCCGGCCCGCCCCAACGCACCTGCCAGTTCCAGAATCACGCCGTCGCGATCCTCGGCCTCCAGCCCGGCCACGATCGCATCGAAGCAGACGAAATCCGAAAATCTCATTTCAACTCCTAAAAAACCGTTACAGCCATCAAACACATACGGCCGCCGCGTCTCCACCGCCGCCGATTACAAACTCAAGCACCTCGTCCGGGCCATCCATGACCCCGACCAACCGCCCACAATCAGAACCCGAAAGGCTCGATTCTACTCGCCGGTGTCCGCTATACCAGTCTCAAACTCCGGCGCACCGCCGATATGCTTGTTGTTCCGCTGCTTTTCCTTCTTACGACGCAACTGCCTCTCTAATTTGTGCATCGCAACGTCAATACACGCATACATGTCCTCGCCCGATTCTTTCACCACAAAGTCCTTGCTGTGCTCGGCGTGGACGATTATCTCAACGCTCGGCTTGCCGCCGTCGTTACCCTCGATAACCACCTCGATATGGTTGATACTGTTATAATAACGGGGGAGTTTCTCGCCCTTTTCCTGGGCATGAGCCCTCAATGCTTCCGTTATCTCAATGTGTTTGCCGGTCATGGTAAAAAGCATAAACGCCTCCTTCTTTGCTATATTGTTGACCTCTCGTAACTACTATACGCAGTCATTCTCATCCTTGTTCGACATCGCCTCAAAGGCCCGTTGCTCGGCCGGGGTAATCACACCCCCGCTTATCGTAAATCGCAACGCCTCCTCAATCGTCATATCCAGTTCAATCGTCTCATCCTTAGGCGTCATGATCACATAACCCGTAAAAGGCGTCGGCGACGTAGGAACAAAGACCGTCAGAAATTCTTTCGACGCCGAGTTCGTGATCTTCTTGAGACCCGCTCCCGTCACCAGACCAACAGACCACACGCCTTTCCGCGGGTATTGAAGCGCAACAACATCATTAAACGCCAGATTCTGCTTGGTAAGAAAGAAATCCGTGATCTGCTTGATATAAGGATAAACCTTCTTCACCAGCGGAACATTCATCAACATCCTCTCGAACATATGCCAAATCGTCCGCCCCATCACACTGGCAAGAAACGCACCGATAAAAACAACACCGATGACGGCGATAAAAAAGCCCGTTATCTTGCCGGGCCCCTCGACCCAGAAATCATGCAGAAACTCCTGCGTCCACTTGCCCTCGGATACCCACCCGATCAGCCACACAAGACCACGGTTGATATGGATGCTCACCTTGTCTTGTATGAAATGATAACACTGGACAAATATCCAGATAGTCAGGATTGTCGGCAACAGGGCTGCCATCCCCCGCAAAAAATACGTCCTGAAGTTTTTGGTAGCTTGCATATCTGCCTAACACAGTCCTTTGTGCCACGGAAAAATATATTTCGTTATCATCACGATTCTATCGCAATGCTCATTTTTAGCCTGAAAACCCACCAAACCCGGGCACAATACTTTACATCAAACCACCGCCGCCGTCAACAAAAAACTCAATTTCAGCAACCAGCAATAACAATCCACAATCCACAAATCTACAATCTACAATCTACAATCTAAAATCACAACTCCCCCTCCCGCTCTGCCGGCAGATGAGCACCCATTACATGGATCACGATCCCCGGCAATGAAGCCAGCAGAAACATAACTCGTTGACACAGGGCCAAAACGAGCGCCTGTTCGACGGTAACGCCCGGCGCCCGCGTGAAGAGAAAAACAATCCCCCCTTCCATCACACCCGCCCCCGCAGGGCTTATCGGAAGAGCACCCAGCACCCAGCCGATCGGGAAAAACACAAAATAGTATTTGATCGGAACCTCCAGCCCCATCTGCCTTCCTATCAGGCAAAAGCCTAAGATCGGCAGCGACTGGGCGACAAACGTAAGCCCGATCGCCGACAGCATCGTAAGGGGCTTTTTACAGTACAAACGAATCGCCAGAAATACCCGCTCAAAACCCGACGCCCCCCTGGCATAGGCCAAATGCAGTTTCTTCCTCCCCGCCGGATGAATAATCACCCCCGCCGCCACTGCCGCGGCAAGAACGCCCACCGCAACAAACACCCAGCGATACTGCGACAACTTTCCGGCGACATCCATATCGACCGAAAAATCCAACTCGCCCGCCTCGCCTTCAACGGGAAAAAGCACATAAAACGACACCGCCATCAATATCAGCGTAAACAACCCCACAATCCGGTCCACGAGCACACTCAGCGCCGCCTCTAATCGCTTGTGCGTATGCTTGGTTATGTACCACGCCCGCAGCAGATCGCCCCCCACCGAGCTGATGAGAATATTGTTATAGAACAAGCCCAGAAAATGTATCCTGATGCACGCGCCCAACCCGACGCTGATATGCTGGGCCCGCAGCAGCAGGCGCCACCGACAGCCGATCACAACATTGGCCAACAAGAACAAACCGATAGCCGCCGCTAAAGCCAAAAGGTCCAGTTGCCGAAACGCGATTTTGAGTTTCTCGACGTCCCAGTCGCCCAAAATGACAATCAAAGACACCGCCGCAACGGCCACAACAATGCGGACAATTGTCGAAACATGCGAGCTTTTCGACTTCGTTGAACCGTCGGCCAAGGGCATTTCCTTAAAAAAAGCTTGTCTTTTCACGTCGAAACCGCTAAAACTATCCCTGTCCGTTTCTCAAAAACATGTTGCAGCATTATTCCCACGCTGTCATTCCGACCGGAGTCCCGATGAAATCGGGACGCAGTGGAGGAATCTGTCAGAGCCGACATCGCCGGCAGGCGATTCAAATGCTGCACTATTCCTTGGAAACGGCGATGGGATATTAACACATTATTGGAGAAAAGAGAAGTGGCCGCAGACAAAAAAATTGAAGAAGGTCTGGATTTCGCACCAAAGTTCGACGCCGACGGCCTGATCACCGCAATCGCTCAGGACGCCCAAACAGGCGAAGTCCTCATGGTCGCATATATGAACGCCCAGGCCCTCAACCTCACCATAACGACCGGAAACGCCGTCTATTACAGCCGATCACGCCAAAAACTCTGGCGAAAAGGCGAAGAATCCGGCCACGTACAGAAAGTCCAGCGCATATTGGTGGATTGCGACCAGGACTGCCTCATCCTCAAGGTGGCGGTAGACCAGGGCCAATGCCACGTCGGCTACCAGTCATGCTTCTACCGGGCGCTCAAGCCGGCAGCCGAAACCCAACTCGAACTCATCGCAGAACCGGTCTACGACCCCGCCGAGGCCTACAAAAAGAAATAGCCCCAACTAAAAAACCCAACCTAAACCCCGACCGCAAACAGGAGAGCAGCATGGCCACGGAAGAACAAGTACTCGTAGTCGAACGAAAAGCAGTCGAACAAGCAGGCCTCTTCCACGGCCTGAACTTCAACATCGCCCCATACCTGAACAGGCTCTTCGCCCCCGGCATACCCAAATTCATCCCCAGACCCGAAGCCGAAGCCAACCCCGACTACAAGCAGTTGATCCCTTATGTCATCATGACCTGCAACGGCAAATACCTAACCTACGTCCGCGGCAAAAGGGCCGGCGAAACACGCCTCACAAGCAAAAGGTCAATAGGAATAGGAGGCCACATTAATCCCGTCGATCACGACACCCCACTCTTCGGCACCGATTTTAAGCAAATCTACAACACCGCAGTCCAGCGAGAAGTAGCAGAAGAAGTAGAAGTAAAAGCAAACCACACCGACCAGATAGTCGCATTATTAAATGACGACACAAACGAAGTAGGCCGGGTCCACCTTGGCGTAGTCCACCTATGGACCCTCGACACAGAAAACGTAACAAGAAAAGAACAAATGATAACCCAATTAGCCTTCATGACCCCCGCCGAATTAAACAAAGTAAAAGAAACAATGGAAACCTGGTCCCAGCTATGCCTCCAAGCAATCCACAAAATGACAAAAAACAAAACTACGTAGGGGCGACCCTTGCGGTCGCCCTCCCTCTCACGCGTGCCACGCTGCACAGGCCTCTTCCATCACTGGCTCTCATCAGATAGTACCGCCACTAAGTCATCCTCGCTAATATCCACAACCTTTCGTATGCCTCTCTTGCTGGCGGAATCCTCATATTTGAAGACATCGATAACAACAAAGAAGATCGTTTTGTTGTTGCAAGTGTACGAAGGGAAGGTCGAAGGCGACCTTGGCAACAAAAAACGGATACCGTCATTCGCAAGATTATAAATGACCATGTATCCAAACTGTTCATTATAGTCACAAGTGTACGTGTACACCTGATTAAAGCCTTTGACAATGTAAGACTTGCCTTTACTCTTCTCCGGCCAATACAATTTAGTATCGGCTATTATCCTATCATCACCAATCTGCTCCGTAACGAAATCTGGAATCCCAGACGCTGATTTCGGTTCGACGTTAAAATCTACTCCAGCATTATGAAGATACTCGTACAAATCTGCCGCTGCATTCTTCTCACCCCTTGCCGTTTCTGAAGTAATCAAATTTCGAATTCTCTCCGCATGAAACCATTCGCACCGGTGCTTGTATTTTTTCAGCAAGTATAAAATGACGTGCTGATCATCCAAATGCTCATCAATATATTCGTAGAAAGGTTCTAAGAATACTGTTCGAAAGGCTTCGAGTCGCTCGTCAACATCCCCATATCCACAACTATTCATTATTACCGTCTCACCTTGGTTCGGCTCAAGTGCCTTCTGCAACATTGCATAACCTATAGCAGCAGATTCCTCCTCTGTTTCGCCATATAGGTCCTTGTTCTCATTCAAGATAGAATTCACTGTCGCTTCCACATCATACTTATCTCCCTGGGAAGCCAGGTATTCTCTAACGCCACTTAGTAACGGCATTGAGTTTATGAAGACGAAAAACTGACGAAGAAACGGTGTAAACTGACGATACTCTGCCGAATTCAACCTCCGAACCCTTTTCTGAAGTTTATACCGAATTGTCTGCAGTGCTTTATCTTCCATATCACCACCGTCCTTGTCTATTGATCTTCTCTATTTCAGCTTCCAACCCCCTGAATGCCTTCAGAATCGCATTCCGTGCCTTTCTAACGGTATTCATGCTATCGTCCAGACGGATATTACTCTTACATCCACGACAAATAATCGTGTCCCTCAGGCGAGCTTGTTTAATCCATATCGAGTTATAGAACCCACACTGCGGGCACTCAATATCAACTTCATGTGAGTCGATATCCATATCTCCGTCAACTTCAATGCTTAGCCCCAATTCAAACACTTGAATCAACCCTCAAACACAATTTATTAGTTTTTCCCACTTAGCCTTTGCCAGACCTTCCGTTGCCACAAAAACCTAAGGATCCACACTATTCGTTCCCGATATCAAATATGCCTACTAATTAGACTTTCGCAGATTGCTCATACTTCAAAACAGCGCACTTTGCTAATCGTCGAAGGCATCAAAACGGTCCCGATTCGCGATCGGAATCCCAAGAATGCGAGTAACACCGTCCGTAGCATTTTCTGGCTTTCCTGACTCCGGCCCATACCATCCCACGCATCCTCTTCTCGGGAAATTTGCGGGATCGCCCAAATTCTTCCAGTCGTAAATATTTAACGCAAAAAAACAGCCCCATGTGTTATCATCCATTCTTTCCCACGCACATTCATATTTGCACTTTCCGTTGTAACATACAATTTCATCAAGCCTTCCAGCTCTACGGTTCTTCTTGATTGTTTCGACGATAACCGGATGATGTATAGGTACAGGGTTAAATTCGAGTTTCCCCCTAACAACCCTGCCTTCGGGTAACGGTGGGCAAAATGCATTCTTTGTGTCGTTTGGCAGGTATTCCCGGTACAACGCCGCATGAAAACCTTTGACCCATCTGGCGAGAACAATTTGCATGTTCATATCTCTTAAGACAAGTGTTGGTTGCGTACGATCAGGGATATTTTCCACCGTAACCTTAATACGCTGTTTACTTGGTTTGGGGTATTTTCCGTGCAAAACCGAAATCAACTGTCCTATCACTTCATCAGTTCTTGACTCCTTCTGGTTGCACACATCGTGTACCATTAGAATCAATGGGTTCTTTCTATCATCTTTCGAGAAGATAGCCTTTGGGGGCACATGATCTTTTGTTACTTTATCTGCATCCTTGAACGTGGTCCCACATAAATAACAAAATGGAAGCGTCCGAACGCCCCGGAACGCTTTTGCGCTTTTAATTTCTACCATCAGTCAAACCCTCATGAATAATTAAAGGGACAATTCGGGTAATTGACAGTGCCATGAACCTTTTTCGCATCTTTCCCCAACAAAACCAACAACCCACTATCCCAAAACCATCTCTCCCCATCTTCGATGGTTCAAAAAAACTCCCCAAAATAGTAAATCGTCATTCGTAAATACGCTTGCGTCCCGGCGCGCCGGGATTCAATTAAACCCCCGCCGGGCCCCCTGTCAAGCAAAAACCACATCGCCAAAGAGCCTGCCCTGAGCGTAGCCGAACGGGCGATACCACAGTTTTGCACTTTGCGATTTGACTTTTGACCTGAATCCTCCCCCCCCACCTCCTAAAACTTCGTGTCCTTCCCTCCTGACTCCTGCCGCCTGCCGCCTTAATCAACCGCTCGAAGCCCTGTCGCCCACTCCCAAAAGCAGCGACTTGACACAAATATCCTCGTCAAGTTCCTCCCAGTGCAAGCCCGTGCCGCCCCCGCTGATGATGTATTTGGCTCGTTGCTTTTCCGTAGCATTCAACAACCGCGGAAAATACGCCAGCGGCACTCCCAAGGTCCGCCCGTCGGCAAAGTCAACCCACATGCTGTCCGCATCAAATCGAACATTCTTCGCAACAGGATCACTGATTAAAGTACCCATTCCACGCGCTCCTGATTAATTCTATATTATCTTCAACAACCTTGCTCAGCATATGCAACTCCGACGACGTCATCCCGTATGAACCCGCCACCGACACATGCGGCTCCATCCAGAACTTGGCCACCTTCTCCGCCTTTCGCACATGCACATGCAGCCTGACGCCGACCACGATCGACGCAGCCGGTCGAAGCCAGAGGGTTATTGGGACAGGCTCTAAGTTACTACTCATCGGCTTTCTTTGTTCTCTTGGCGGAGGCGGTTTTGCGTGCGGTCTTTTCCTTGTCTTTGCCCGCCTTGTCTTCTTTTTTCTTCGCCGGCTTTTTTGTCGTTTTCTTCTTTGCTTTCTTAGGCTTGCCCGCCTTTTTCTTTACGGGCTTGGCTTCTTTAATATTTGCGGTCTCGAGTATCTTCTCGATGCACTTCTGCTCGCGCACCTGCATGATAAATTGCGCCAATGACCCGTCCTTTGCCAGCTCCTCACGGACTTTCGCCGGTCTGCGATTCCGCATCGCAGCGACCTGGGCGATGTGGCCGTTGATTTCCTCTTCGGTCGTGGTTATCTCCAGCACCTCAGCTATCTTATCCATCAGGAAGAATAGTTTCAATTGCTCGACGGCCTGCTCGTCGCTGCCGGCGCGAATCTGCTGCATCTGCTGATCGACCTGTTCGCGAGGCAGTCCCTGCATAAGCATATTGCTGTACTGCCTCTGCAGGATCCGTGTGGACTGGTCGGCTACGATGGCTTCCGGCAGGTCGAACTTCGTGTTGTCGAGCAGGTAGCGGTGAATCTGTTCGGCCATTGAAGCACGCGCCTCGCGCTCCGCACGCGAGCGGCGATACTCCATCAGTCTTTCCCGCAGGTCGTCTTCGTTGTCCACGCCGAACCGATCGAGAAACTCTTCATTCATCTCGGCCGGATCGAGCCGCTTGATATCCTTGACCTCGATTGTGATATCCACCTTCTTGCCTCGATACTGCTCGTTGTGGAAAGTCTTGGGCGCCTCCACGGTGGTCTTTTTTTCATCACCAACCTTGGCGCCGACAAGGAGGTCGCTGAGTCCTTCCACCGGCACCGGGCCGACAAAACCCGTTTCCCTGACGAGGACTTCGATATTGTCGAGTTTTTCGTGCTCTTCGACGCCTTCGATCTCCATCACGACATCGGCGACAATCTGATCTTCTTCTTCGACCTGTCCTTCTTCTTTGGGCGTCCAGATGCCCGCCTGGCGGCGCATGCCCATGATTTCGGCGTCGATCTCCTCATCGGTCGGCTCGACGGCGGGCTTTTCGACCTTGACGCCTTCCAGTTTAGGCAGCTCAAACTCAGGGCGGACTTCCACCTCAAAATCAAACGTCATCGAACCGGTTTCCGGCAACTCCACCTTCTCGTGGTCGATATCGGGATCGCCCAACACGTCCAGTTTGTTGGACTCGATCGCCGCCTGGCCGGCGTCGGCAAGCAGTTTCATCTTAACCTGCAGGCCGATTTCAGTGCCGAAGCGTTTCTCGATCAATCGGATGGGCGCCCGCCCCTTGCGGAAACCAGGTATCGCCGCTTCCTTGCGAAGGTCCTGATATTGCTCGTCAAGCAAGCCTTTTATCGTTTCCTCAGGAATCTCGATGGTGATTTTTTTCCTGCACGAGCCCGAATCCTCGATGGTTACAGTATTCTTATCGTGGACATTCTCCTCGGCTTCGGCGGCCTGGGGCTGATCCTGGTCAACAGCCTCGGTGCTCTCCTCTGCGGCGGCGTCGGTTTTTTCTTCGTTCTCTGCCATGTCATCAACTCCTGACTTCGTTAAAGGGATATGGATACAAACAAAAAAGGCCTTGGGAAACCGTTTTCCCTAAGCCCGTGATATTCAACAAATCAGCCCATTTGCGGGCTCCCAACACCTATGCAACCAGCGCCTGACTACCGATTTAGCCGGTACCTCACACAAGCTATATACGAGTAACATCCGGTTTCGGCCCTGCACGGTGCGGCCTGTCCCCACAGACCGCCCCGTACACCACGAATAAAGCGGGCGATGAGATTTGAACTCACGACATTCACGTTGGCAACGTGACGCTCTACCACTGAGCTACGCCCGCACAACTTCTCAAGAGTATACGTATATTGTCGAACCATGCAAGCCCTTTTTTAAGCGTAAAAACACTTTTTTCCCAAAGAAATCCCGCCCCATCCCCGGAAGGGCCTGATTCTTCGGGGTTTTGGCGGGTAGCGGCGGGCTGATCCGCCGCAGGCCCTCCTTCGGCGGGTAGACTCCCTTCGGGACACCTTCCCACCCTCCACCCTCACACAGAGCCATGTTTTTCTTGACATGGAGATTCGTCGGGTTATAATACCGGTGTATGTAACGGGGGCTGAAAGGGACATGTGAATAATGAACAGACGCGACGGTTTTACGCTGATTGAGCTTCTGGTGGTCATCGCCATCATCGCCCTGTTGCTGGCTATCCTGCTGCCGGCGTTGAGAGCAGCCAGGAAACAGGCACAGGCAGTCATTTGCCGCAGCAATCTCCACCAGATAGGATTGGCGGCGAACCTCTACGCCTATGCCTATAACAATTACATTCCTCGCGGCGCCGGCAGCGGCGGCGTTCTGTGGTTTGTGCAGTTTCTGCCCTATGTCGGCCACCCGAGCAACGACGGCGATTATCGAAATGTCAAGATCTTTCGCTGCCCGAGCTGGCCGCGAAGGGGCTTCGGTCTCAACAATGTTCCCAATTCAAAGCAGACGATCCAGTATGTGGTCAACGACTGGACCTTTGACAGTCGGAGCGATATGGTGGGTAGCAGTGTCCACAGACCCACCCGCTTGACAGTCTTCAAGAGTCCGCCGACAACCATCTACATGGCCGACAACGAAGCGGGCGCATGGAGGCCCATTATCGAGGACCAGTACAGCCCGGATATCTCCCGATTAGACATATTCAGACCGGGCCATCTTCCAACCTCCACCAGCCAGGACGTGTCAAGAGGCAGGAGAATCGCCCGCGACCGCCACAAGGAAGGCTGCAATGTGCTTTTCCTCGACTGGCATTCAGCATATATCAAGGCTGAAGATATGACAATAAACATGTGGCGCGACAAGTAAGGACTATTTTATAGATGATGCCCGGAGGAAGATGTCTCTTCTCGAGAGGTTGCCTTTTTCGTCGGCGTTTTCTTCGATCCACTTTTTCCAGGCGGATTTATCTTTTTTGAATTCCTGCTGTGTGAAGTTATTGAGAGCGATTTCGGCGACAAGTCCGATGGTTGCCGGATCGCCGGTTTTTACTTTGATCGCCGGTTCTTCCGAATCCTCAGTGTCTGTGTCAGTGTCTTTGTTTATGTATAAAAAATTCTTTATGAAGGCTCTGTGTTGGCGGGCATGGATGTGGTCTGCGAACGGATACGATGTTTCGGCAGTGATCGGCCAGTATCTTGGGTTGACCGTATAATGCAGAGGGGTTTTGTCATCGACGATTTTTGCGAGAGCCAGGAGCATTTCTTTTGTCATTTTTTTTGTGATTGAAGTGATCGCGAGATGGCGCTGTATTGTCGGTGCGTTCGGGTCTTCGATGAGTTTGCAGAAATGTTCGGGGCCTTTTGCGAGAGTTGCTTCTGCGGCGAGCATCAGGTGCTCGCCGGCGGCCAGGTAGTCGAGCCATTGCTGTTGGTTTTCGCGGCCTTGCTTTTCGAGCCGCCATTTCAGCCATGTTTCGTAATCCGGGGGGAGGTCTTCGCCGGTGACGGTCTTGAGGACTCTTTGCCATGAATTGTGATATGACTCGGCGTATTCGGTGTCTTCTGCGTCCTTTCGCCATTGCAGGAGGCAATAGTCCGTTGCCTGTTCTTTTGTTCCCTCGAAGAACAGCGGGGTCCAGCGGGCGTTAAGGACGAAGTGTCCCGATTTGAAGATGAATCCTTTTGTTTTGCAGAATAATCCTATCTTCGGGACGAGGATGTCAAGCTCGTAGAGGCCCTGCTCGTTTTGGACGAATGAGATGTTTCGATGCGTAATGTCGCAGGCTCTGTATTTGAAATCCAGGTTCTGGAAAATGTTCGGTTTCTTTGTGAAGACGCTTTTTACCATGTCCCTGTATGAGTCGAGGAGGAATTTCGAGTGGTCGGCGTATATCGCATGGTGCTGTGCGGACTCGGCGGAGGTCCCTTCGAATATGCTGCTTGTTGCTTCGATTACGGGCGCCATTGCCGCGACGATTTTTGTGCCGAGGTAGTGTTGATCTCTTTGCAAGCGTTCTTTGTCCGTCAGTGCCCGGCTTGCTTCTTCTGCAAGGTCGATAAGTATCGCCGCCTGCGGGTCGTCCAGTCCGATCAGGCCTGCGTTGTTGCCCGTTACTTCGGCGATTCGGCTTAGAGTCCGCAATTGCGCCTCGTCCGGGCCGGGTTGTTCGAGGCGTGCGACTGTGGAATCGGCGAGAAAACCGACGGTGTGTGCTATCAGGTCGGCGGATTTCTTGATTGTTTCGTAGTCGAGTTTTTCCGGCGTGTCGGTCGTGGCGTGGTAGTCTTTGTTATAGCCGCAGCAAAAAAACAGCACCGGGATATCCAGGTGCTCAAATGCGAGGTGATCGCCCACAGGTCCGACCAGTTCTGTCGCCAGCGGCAGGATTTGCAGGTTGCCGCTTTGGGCTTTTTGCATAATTTCGGCGCGGAGTTTGGGGTAATTTTCAGTACCGACGACAAAGAGAGAGTTCTCTATGACGTCGAGAAAGTCTCTGCCCAACATATCGATATTGACGACGGCGGCGATTTTTTTGCCCTCAAAGGCCTCACAAAGAGAAAATGCGAATGCTCCAAAGGCCATGCGTTCTTCGGCGTCGAAAGAGGCAAAGCACACGGTGCGTTTGGGGCCCTTGTCGGCAAGGGTCATCTGTTCGGCAATTTCCAGAAGCGCCGCGACGCCCGAGGCGTTGTCGCAGGCGCCGGGGTGGACGCCTTTTCTTCCTTTGCCCACGTGGTCGTAATGGGCCGAGAGGATTACGATTTCATCGGCAAGGTCCGGGTCGGTTCCGGGCAGAATGGCGACCATGTTGGTTCCGAATGCAAAGTCCTGTTCGTATGTTTGAACGCCCGGCCAGGGCAGGAGTCCGTAGTCTGCGAATCTTCCTGCGAGATACTCGCGGACGGCGCCCGATTCCCATGATCCGGCTTTTCGGCCTTTGAGGGCGGGTTGCGCCAGGAAATTGACATGGCCCATCAATTCCGCGGCCTCGACAGGCCTGCTCAGTTGTTCGAGGGGCAATGGCAATGAAACGCAGCCGGACAGCGACAGTGTCGCCAGAGTCAATAACAGCAGCGATGTTGTTTTTTGCATCGGTTTTTTCCGGTGGTATATCGGAGGGCGCCGGACGACCTTGAAATTGCTCATCTTATATTATACCCGTTTGTCGCGAGAAAATCCATCAAAGAAGTTTCATGTTTTGCTTGACGGGCCGTATCGAGAAGTCATAATTGCCCTACGCCGAATGTTTTTTGAGGTTCGATATGTTCGGGATGATTTCTGTGTTCCAACAAGTGGAGGCCAAACCATGACAATTCAGGTAACAAGTACTGCGTTTGCCCGGGGCGAACTGATTCCGCCCGACTACACCGCCGACGGGGCAAACATCTCCCCGCCCCTGCAATGGCGGGGTGCGCCCGAGTCGGCGGTGAGCATTGCGCTGATCAACGACGACCCGGATGCTCCAATGGGTACGTGGGTGCACTGGGTGCTGTACAATCTGCCCGGCGACACGACATCGCTGCCGGAAAACATCCCGCCCGATGCGACGTTAGACAACGGCGGAGTGCACGGCACGACCGACTTCGGCCGGATAGGCTACGGAGGCCCGGCCCCGCCAGGCGGGGCGCACCGCTACTACTTCAGGATATACGCCCTCGACTGCATGCTGGACCTGGCGCCGGGAGCAACCAAGGCCCAGGTAGAAAAAGCCATGAAGGGCCACATCCTCGCACAAGGCGAGCTGATGGGTAAATATAAAAGGCGATAATAAGAATTTTTCGCGAGAGAGACAGAATTTCTGTTCATTTGAGAAGAATTTGCTATAGTACTTAAATGGAATACAAGTTTACGGAGTATTTTGAAAAGGAAGTTCTTCGCAAGAGGCCTTACCTCAAGAAAGAATGGTGTGTAAGGGTCATGGAGAATCCGCTGAAGTCTGAACCGCAGGAAGACAACCGTTTCAGGTTTTGGGGGAAAATCGACGAACTTGAAGGGCGCTTTCTGCGTGTTATAACGCTACGGGACAAGCAAACCATACATAATGCTTTTCCTGACAGGAGATTTAAGCCATGAAACTGAACTATTACCCGGACACAGATTCATTGTATATCGATCTTGGCAAAGGAACGAGTGCTGAGAGCAGAGAAGTTTCCCAGGGAGTGGTTCTTGACTATGACGCCGGCGGCAATCTGGTCGGAATCGACATTGACAATGCAAGCAGGAAGCTTGACCTGAAGGAACTTGTTCTCAGTAAACTGCCCGCCGACATACAGACGCTGTCGGCATAAGCGGGATAACGAAGGCCCAGGTAGAAAAAGCCATGAAGGGCCACATCCTCGCACAAGGCGAGCTGATGGGTAAGTATAAAAGGCGATAAGTAAAAAATCGGCAGGGTGTCCCGAAGGGAGTCTACCCGCCGAAGGAGGGCCTGCGGCGGATCAGTGATGCAGGGTGGGGCTTGCCCCACCGAAGAACTACTTCAAAACCACTTTACCTTTGCCTGCCGTTATGGTTCCGATTCTGTAGACCTGCTCGCCGTATCTGGTCAGCTTTTTTGTTATCGAGTCGGCGAAATCCCTGGCGACGATGAGGACGTAGCCGATACCCATGTTGAAGACCCGGTACATTTCTTCTTCTTCGACGGGTCCGGCGTTTTGCAGGTAATTGAATATGCTCGGCGCCGGCCAGCTTGATTTTTGTATGACGGCGTTGCAGTTTTTCGGCAGGACGCGCGGGACATTGCCGACGAGTCCGCCGCCGGTGATGTGCGCCATGGCGTGGACGATTTTTTTTACTTTGTATTGAGCCAGAAGTTTTACAATCGGTCTGACATATATTCGCGTCGGCTCAAGGAGCGCCTCGCCGATCATTGCCCCGTCCAGCTCGTCGATTGCGTCGGTGGGTTTAAGATGTGCTTTTTCAAAGCATATCCTGCGAACGAGCGAATAGCCGTTGCTGTGCACACCGCTCGAAGCCAGACCTAAGATCACATCGCCTCTCTTCACGCCGCCGCCGTCG
>Ga0180301_10002124_pt1 | contig 15609 bp, 14 predicted proteins | sample GuaBasSediGuay16_FD_121797 | JGI IMG/M metagenome (GOLD analysis project Ga0180301, IMG submission 121797) | Subseafloor sediment microbial communities from Guaymas Basin, Gulf of California, Mexico - Guay16, Core 4569-2, 12-15 cm | ecosystem: Environmental > Aquatic > Marine > Hydrothermal...
AATTTAGGCAATATTTTTGCAAAAATAAGTCGAAAATGGGCCTAAAACATTACGAGTTTTGGTGGACGAGGGGGGATTTGAACCCCCGACCTCGGCGATGCCAACGCCGCGATCATTCCAGACTGATCTACTCGCCCTCTCCAGTAACTAATAGTTAGCTTTTAAAATGGGGTTCTTAAGTATTTTGCTTGTTTCTCTCCTTGGATCATTGGATGGAAGGGCTTTTATGCCGGAAAGGAATTATCTTTTAGTTGCATGCTTATTAGATCTGGGTGATTATATGAGTGAAAAGAAGAAGATAGGATTCATCGGGTTAGGCGTTATGGGTAAGCCTATGGCTATGAATCTTCTAAGAGCAGGCTATCCGATGATCGTTTGGAATAGAACAAGATCTAAAATGAATGATCTTCTAGCAGCAGGCGCCGAAGGAGCGGAGTCGCCTAGGGAAGTCGCTGAGAAATCAGATGTTGTCATAACGATGGTGACTGATTCCCCCGATGTTGAGGAAGTTGTGCTTGGGCCTGAGGGGGTTATTCATGGGGCACATTCAGGGCTTATTCTTATCGATATGAGCACGATCTCGCCGACGGTTGCGAAGAAAGTAGCTGAGAAGCTAGCAGAGAAGGGAGTTAAGATGCTTGATGCACCTGTAAGCGGAGGCGACATAGGAGCCCAGAAAGGCACGCTTTCAATAATGGTCGGCGGGCCGAAAGAGACTTACGAGGAGTGTCTCCCGATACTTAAGGTGCTTGGGAAAAGAATCACGTATATGGGGCCGAACGGTATGGGTCAGACAACTAAGCTCTGCAACCAAGTGATCTGCGCATTAAACATTCAAGCCGTCTGCGAGGGGTTAATGCTCGGAGCAAAGGCTGGGCTCGATCTTAAAAAACTCTTAGATGTTGTTACTGCGGGGGCAGCTGGCTCATGGATGCTCTCGAACTTGGGGCCTAAGATGATAGAGAGGGACTTCAGACCTGGATTCAAGATTAGACATCAACAGAAAGACTTGAGGCTTGTCCTATCGTTTGCAGCTGAGCTTGGGCTTCCACTACCCGGCACGGCGCTTGTTCAACAGATGCTAAGAGCAGTCGAGGCTGAAAATCTGGGGGAGAAGGGAACGCAAGCAGCAATAGTCGCGATGGAGAAGCTAGCTGGGAGAAAACTGATAGGAGAGGGGTAGACGAGAATTATCAGTCTCCTTTTGCTATTTACTAAGTCTGGGAATTGAGAATGCATGGAGCTCTAATACAAAGAAGGAATTCTATCGGCTTTATATAGAAGATAACATATTCACTAGGATGGGGAGGAAGACACAAAATGGACAGTGTTAAGATCTCTGGATTCGTCGTTCTCTTCATAGGCGTCGCATTGCTGATTTTCACATTCTTCAGCGCGTATCAATTCTTAATGGGCGTACTCGAGATAGCCGCCTCAGAAGACTTCATAAGATTGTTCGGGGAAGCCCTAGCCCCCTTGATCTCCTATGCTGTAAGGGCATTATATCTCGGCATTATGGGGTGGATCGGCTCAATACTAACTCGAAGGGGAGTTCAAATCATAACATCTACGCCGAGAGAATATGAAAAACCAAAGACTAAGACGGGGAAAACCGAGAAAGCTGAGAAGCCGGAAGAAACAGCAACTGAAGAACAATCTCCCAGCGGATAGAAGCAACCTAAAGGAAGGAACAAACACTGTGAGACAGAGCATCAGAGCTCTAGGATGGGTAGTAACTATATCCCTCATACTCGTTTTTGCATTTCTCGCTTCGGCAGTTTACTCCATATTTCAAATGGCCATCCTAAATCGGGGAATAGGAATCGGAGATCTGGAGACGGAGTTTAAAGATGGAAGGCTCACGATGACGATGCCGATATCCATCAATAACACAGGCCTCTACGAGATCAACGAGTTCGAGATAACGACGACGCTTAAGGATCAGAATGGGACGCTGATAGCTACAAATACGACGAGAATAACCGAGATTAAACATGGGGAATCGAGAAGTTGGACGCATGCCCTTTCATTAAGCCTTAACGATCTATTCCTAAGAATGAGAAGTCTCTTATTTAATGACACAGAGATCAAGCTCTTGATCTCGGTTGGAATAAAGTACGCCTACGCTTTCGGATTAAAAGTCTCAATGGCTAACATCTCAATTCCCTGGGGAGCTCCACTTCACGGATTAAGCCTAAAAGAACTGAATGTCCGCGGCTTTAACGGTACTCACCTCTTCTTAGAGCTAATTCTAGATTTTGAGAATCGCTCCTTCCTAGATGTTGGAGGATCCCTAAATCTTAAAGTCTACAATGAAGATGGAGAACAAATAGGAACAGGAATAGGGCTTCTATACGTTCCTGCGGGGGGAAGACCTGAAAAGCCTATTCCAGTGGTTGTGACATTATCTCATCCTGAATCCTTTACGGGAAGAGGCTACGCGGAGGTGTCTCTTCAGCCTCCAATAAGCAATAAATCCATAACGCTTGGGAGGGTAGAGTATGGGTGAAATCAAAGAGGAAGAAAAAACCGGAAAAGATTGGGCGAAGATCATAATTCCCAGAGTGCTAAGAGCCGTATTCATGGGGTTCATCATGGGCGGAGAGATGCTTCTTCTACTTAATCTTCCGCAGTTCATCCCGCAGCTTGGAGAACAAGCAATGAAAGTTCTCCCCACCCAGACTACGGCCGGACTCTCATATTTCTTCCTCATATTCGCTGGAATCGAAGTTACTATTCAGCTTCTCCGAGGAACAATCTTTCCCTACGCATTGAGCATGGCAAGATCACTCATTTCGATGATTCTTCTTATCCAAATGACAAATGGGGGGATAATGACCTTCACAATTCAGCCCTCTTTCGGAGATCAGATAGCATCCGGAACAAGCATCATCTTCACATTGGATTTCCAGCCAGTATTAGGCATCATTCTACTGGTCTCTCTCATAAGCATGGCGAAAAATCTCCTTCAAGCTGTGGATTATCTTTCAAAAAAGGAAGAAACGGGATTTCCGCCTGAATTCCCATAAAGAGGAAAAAACAGGTCTGACTAAATCCTTAGACTCAGCGGAAAGTAGATAGGCAGAGATGAAGGAGAGAATAAAGCTCACTAGATTCTTAGAATGACTTCAGACACGTATCTTTTCATGATCCTTGAGAATTCCACTATGAGACTTTCAGGATATGGCTCCAGATCATTAAAGGCCTCGTCGAGTGCTTCACCCGGACGGAATTGCTGAAAACAAAATCGTCTCGCCCCCTCAACGATCCTTCCAATCTTGGGTATATCCTCTTCATTGACGATTCCCGGTACAACCGTATTTCTAAACTCATAATCGACCTTTCCCTCTTTTATCATCTTTATACTGTCTAGTAGTTTACCAGTATCATCCGCGCCGAGCAGCCTATACTTCTCTAGGGAAGTTTTCACATCCATCGCCACGTAATCCAAGTATGGCAAGCATTTCTTTAAGATCTCAGGATAGAATCCATTCGTATCCAATTTAACGTCGAAGCCGTTCTCCTTTAGTCTTCTCACGAACTCGGGTAGATCACTATTCATGGTCGGTTCGCCGCCTGTTATCACAACGGCGTCTACATACTTTTTTCTGGAAAGCAAAATCTCTAAAGCATCATCTTCTGAGAGAAAAGGAGGCTTAGGATCAATAATTAGCCTTCCATTATAGCAGAAAGGACAACGTAAGTTACATCCAACGGTGAATAGAATGCTTGATATCTTGTTAGGAAAGTCGATTAGACTTGTCTTTTGGAATCCCCCGAACTTCATTGATCCCTGGATCCTTCGCTACGCTGTCACCTTTACAAGAACAGACTTATCAAAGGTCTTTCTTATGCGAAACTCAGCCTGCTTACCGTCGTTCCACTGATCAACAGGCCTGAAATACCCAACTATTCTCGAGTACACTTCGCATCTAGCTCCGCAGTAAGGACAAATTCTCTTCTCGCCGGTGAGATAACCATGAGATGGGCAGATGCTGAAGGTCGGAGTTAACGAGTAATACGGCAAATGCGATATGTACGCAACTTTTCTCACAATTTCAGCCGCAGCCTTCCACGAGTAGATTCTCTCCCCCAAGAATATGTGGAAGACTGTTCCTCCCGTATATAGCGGTTGAAGATGGTCTTGATGTTCAAGAGCTTCAAACAAGTCAACCGTGTGATCAACTGGAAGCTGAGATGAGTTCGTGTAGAAAGGCTCAACACCGTCAGAAAGGTACTTCTCATTAGCTACGATAATATCCGGATACTTACGCTTATCGATTCTAGCAAGCCTATAGGAAGTCCCCTCTGCGGGCGTTGCCTCTAGGTTGTACATGTTCCCAGTTTCCTCCTGAAATTCCAGCAGCCTCTCACGCATGAATTGAAGCACACTAACCGCGAATTCCATTCCTTCCGGAGTTGCGATGCTAACCCCAAAGAGATTAAGCAGAGCCTCGTTCATACCGACAAGCCCTATTGTTGAGAAATGATTCTTCCAGTAGCTTCCATAGGCTTCCTTTACGAATCGTAGGTAATGCTTTGAGTATGGATATAGCCCCCTCTCCGTGAACTTTTCAAGAACTTTTCTCTTTATCTCTAAGCTGTCTTTCGCCAGGATCATAAGCTCCTCAAGCCTCTCGAAGAAGTCATCCTCATCTCTTGAGAGATAGCCGATTCTAGGCATATTTATCGTGACAACGCCGATTGAGCCAGTTAATGGATTCGCGCCGAAGAATCCTCCTCCTCTCCGCCGAAGCACCCTATTATCAATCCTTAAGCGGCAACACATGCTTCGTACATCTTCTGGAGACATGTCGCTGTTTACGAAATTCGAGAAGTAGGGGGTTCCATACTTTGCTGTAACTTCAAATATCTTCTCCGAGACAGGTGAATCCCAATCAAAATCCTTTGTGATATTATAAGTTGGAATTGGAAACGTGAAGATTCTGCCCTTAGCATCTCCTTCCGCCATAACCTCGGCGAAGGCTATATTGAATAGATCCATCTCTTCCTGCATCTCACCGTACGTATCCTCCATTGGATTCCCACCGTAGATCACAGGCTCGTCTTTCATGAACTCTGGGACAGTTAAGTCGAGAGTTACATTTGTGAACGGAGTTTGAAATCCGACTCGCGTAGGAATATTAATGTTAAAGAAGAATTCCTGCAGTGCCTGTTTAACTTCCTTTGCGCTTAACTCATCATATCTTATGAAAGGCGCAAGATAAGTATCAAAATTACTGAAGGCTTGGGCGCCGGCCGCTTCTCCCTGCAGCGTATAGAAGAAGTTAACAACCTGCCCAAGCGCTGTTCTGAAATGCCTTGGAGGCTTGCTTTCAATCTTCCCCGGAACGCCTCCAAATCCGGAGAGAAGAAGATCCCTTAGATCCCATCCTACACAGTATGGCCCTAGAACACCGAGATCGTGAATATGCATATCCCCGGAGAAATGTGCATCAGATATATTTGGCGGATAAACCCGGCTGATCCAGTACTTCGCTATAACCGTCGATGAGAGATAGTTATTTAATCCTTGAAGTGAGTAACTCATGTTTGCATTCTCGCGTACCCGCCAGTCAGCGAGATCGAGATACTGCTCAACAAGATCGGAGGAGCTAAGTAATGCTGCCAGTTCCCGGAGGTCTTGGTGTTGCTTCCGATACAGGATGTAAGCTTTCGCGGTCTTTGCATGTCCATTCTCTATTAGAACCTTTTCAACCGTATCCTGTATCTCCTCGACCGTTGGAACACCGTCCTCTCCGAATCTTTTCTCAAGCATCTTGACAACTTGATCGCTAAGCCGCTTCGCGAGTTCCTTGTCTTTTCCGCCTACTGCTCTCGCAGCTTTCCATATGGCATTCGCTATGCGGCTACTATCAAATTTTTCTAATCTTCCATCTCTTTTCCTTACATACTTCAAGTATCTCATTCCTCACTATGATGAAGGGACATAGACACGCGTAAATCAATGATGACAACCAGCGCTAGAAACATATACGATACAAAAATTTAAGCATATTTATCCAATTTTCTAGATAAAACATCCTTTTAAAAAAAGGCTTCTTCGCCGATTTCTTCCGTTTTTCAAAGAGTTTCAGAGGCAATTTAGAGAAAAACTTTTCTGAATGAATATTGCCGCTTTTCACGTAGACAAGTTTTTGTAAATGAGAGCCAAAACAAAATGTTGAGTACACATTTCCATTTTAATGCCGTGTAAAGCCGAGGATAGTACAAGTTCGTAACGATGCTTTAAAGCACTAATCTTAAAATGGGGGACTTTACACATGATTAAAAAAGAAGATTGAAAAGGTGAAAACAAGTTTGATAATTAGCTTTAGCCTTAACTCACTTTTGGTCAACATACTTGCAAATATCATAATAATATCGCCGTTTCTCTGGATTTCGGGAAGAGCCCTCGTTGGAAAAGAAAAGGCTAGATTCATCGATGCCATTTTGATCGTTATAATTGGGACTTTAATAGGCTCATTATTCGGGATCTTTTATGGATTTATAGCTTCTATAGTGCAGCTGATCCTTTGGCTTGCTCTCATCAAGCACTTCTTCGAATGCGGATGGTTACAAGCATTAGCCATATCACTCCTAGCCGTATTCATATTCGCATTTGTCGTCGTGGCACTAGGGCTCATAGGATTCTCATTAATCACATATCTATGATCACTTCTTTCCTACCTAATTATATAGTCAATAAAAACGTGCTTTCCCTCATTACAATTAATAAGGAACAATAACGCTTCTTTCTTAGCGAAGGTTTCCCACCTAAGCGAGTGCTTGAGGATATAAAAATGAGAATTGTCCGTTACAAGGTTCACGATGAGCTGCATCTCGGCGTATGTGTAAATGATAAAGTCATCGAGATACCGATCCTTAGAAACAAGAAGGTCTATTCCTTTTTAGATTTAGCTCTAGAAGCCAGTAAAAAAGGGAACATCCATCGATAATCTCGTTAAGACCCTCGTAAACGACATGAAAAGCCTCCCGCCTACTTTTCCCTATGAGAAACTCGAAAGGGGAGAAGGCGATATGAGGCTTGCTATTCCTCTTGACCCGCCTGAAGTGTGGGGATGCGGCGTAACATACAAGAAAAGCCGAGAAGCCAGAGAATTCGAGACTGGAATAAAAGGAGTCTATAATCTCGTGTACGATGCGCCTAGACCGGAGATCTTCTTTAAAGCTACGGCTCATCGATGCGTCGGCCCGGGAGAAGAAATATGCATCAGGGGAGACTCGCATTGGAACGTTCCTGAACCTGAATTGGCCTTTGTATTAGGCGTAAACCAAGAAATCATCGGCTTCACCATTGCAAACGACGTATCCTCCAGAGACATCGAAGGTGAAAATCCGCTTTATCTCCCACAGGCGAAGATATATCAAGGATGCTGCGCTTTAGGCCCATCTGTAGTCACAGTTGAAGAAGTAGGAACCGAGCCTAAACTTGAGATCAAATGTAGAGTATTAAGATCCGGCAACGTCATCTTTAAAGGATCCACGAATACTTCTCAGATGAAGCGAAGTCTCGAAGAGCTCAGATTTTACTTATGCGCATACAACCCTGTGCCACCCGGTTCAGTGTGTATGACGGGGACCGGAATAATTCCACCTAACGACTTCTCTCTAGAAGAGGACGACATAGTGGAGATTTCAATTGAAAAGATTGGAACTCTGAGGAACCGCGTGAAGAAGCTCAGACCATTTGTTAGAAGTTAGGATACTGATTATTCAAGGTCAACTCGGTATTTTCTCTGGGATTACAGCTTTCTTAAGCGCTGCATTAATTGAGAATCTTGAAGATCCAATCATGGATTATTCTTTCGTATTCTGAGAGGTAATATTCTTAATAAGAACTAGAAGGGTTGGCTCGATTAGAATAAGCAACATAAAAATTACATCCGCTAAATTTTTAATCGACCATAAACTCGATTTGAAGAATCATCGGCACTCTCTGCTGTGATAAAGTTACCGAAAATTGCCTATTATTTTCTTCCCGCTTTTAAGCTTAAATTTACTGCAAAAAAGGGACACTCGCAAAATATTGGCCAGAAGTCTCAACATTACAGCGCTTCTAATTATCGGCTGAAACAATAGGTTTTCCTTTTAGATATCTAAAAAATGTTTACAACGCGTCCTGTCCATTCTTTAGGTTGTTCTATGCCTAGAAGCGCGGCTATTGTTGGCGCCGTGTCTACGGTGCTAACGGGCTCCAATTCAAGCCTCGACGGAATCTTAGGTCCACTGATGATCCATGGAACGGTCATATCCTCCGGCATCTTTGTTCCATGAGTTTTTTCATGACCTCCGTGGTCGCTGGTGACTATAAAGATCGTATTCTCCGCAGCTTTGGATCTACCGATGGCCTCAAGTACTTTTCCAACAGCAGCGTCCGCGTTTTGGATTGATTCGAGGTATTTGTTTGTCATCCATCCATATTTATGTCCAGTCGCATCAGTACAGCCTAGATAGATAAAGGTGAAAGACGTAGGTCTCTCAAGAAGATATTCCGCTGCTAGCTTTGCAATCTCAAGATCTCCTCTAGGATCTTCAGAGTTGTTAAGAAAGAAAGATGCATCGAGTGATCCAGGTTTTGAAAGATCACGTAGGGGCTCCCAATTATAGAAAGAGGCAGCTGTCATTCCTTCTGAGTGGATGAGATCTATAATGCTTATAATCGGCTGCTTCGATACTTTCCATGTATTTGTGGTTATTCCATGATGCTTAGGATCTGTTCCCAGAAGTATCGAGGCTACGCAAGGCAAAGTTATTGAAGGCATAACGCTCCTAGCATTAAAAGTGTAAGCGCCGTGCTCTACAAGGATATCGATATATTGTGTATCAGCCTTTTCAAGCCCATCGGGTCTAAGTCCATCTATAACGAAAAGTACCACAAAATTTGCTATTCTCATGGTGCTCTGCGCCTCTTCTGATTTTCCACGTGTTACCTGCTTAATTTAGCTGTACACTATTTATTTTATTGATATATGACGCTATTTACTCCCGACTTTTCTATGAAGAATCAATAGATCATGACAAATTACCGAGACTAATCATCGATCGTATAAATTATTGAATTTGATTAAAATTCATAATCTAAGTTGTGAAGCTGAAGTTCTTTTAAATCAATCTTTTTAATTAGGATTAGCACTCAATGCTGAGGGATGAAGTCTATGGACGCTTGGATTCCCAGGGATGGCGATATATTCACCACAAACGAGGGTTTCGTCTTCTATGTCTTCGGATATGAGCACCCCGTTGACCGTGTATTCTCATTTTTAAAGTACATTCCCTTGAGCCTTCATTCTCTATTCAAGATTCGCTATTTGAAGAGGAGATGGAAAATTGGCGACAGAACACTCGTAAGAGCTGAAAAGCTATACACGGCTAAAAATTATAATCGGATAATCGAAACCTTCAGGAAATACTTCCCCGATTACACATATTTCTGTCCCTACCGCGCTAAAACGATTATAAGCTCACCCTTAAGGCTGATTGATAGAGTCTTCGAGCCCAAAGCATGCCTAGAGAATATTAGACGAAAAGAAGGCAAAGATAATCTGGAGAAGACGGCCTTGGATCTTGTGAGCTTCTTTTCAGAACAGTCAGGTGTCGACCTTGAAAACTTTGGCATTCACGGCTCACTCGCTCTAAGCATGCATACTTCAGAATCCGACATAGACTTCGTTGTTTACGGCTCCTGGAATTTCCGCAGAGTCGAGGAGATTATCAGAAAACTTATTGACGAAGGAGAACTAAAACCCGTTATGAAAAATTGGATAGACAAAGTTAGGAAGCATAGGGGACGCTATAAAGGCAAGATTTTCACTTATACAGCAGTGCGAAGGATAGAAGAGATTCATGATAAATACGGCGAATATTCGTACAGGCCGATAAAGCCGATAAAATTCCAGTGTATCATCTCAAAAGATGAAGAAGCCATGTTTAGACCCGCAATCTACGAAATATTTGATTATCGTCCTCTAGATGATTCTTCTATTATCCCAAAGGATGAAAGACCTGAAAAAGTAGTTTCAATGATAGGATGCTACAGAAACATCGCACGTATCGGTGAAAAAGTAAGGGTTTCTGGAAAACTTGAAAGGGTTAAGCATAACGAGACTGGACGTATCAGTTACCAGGTTGTCATCGGAACGGCGACCAGTGAAGAAGAGTATATACAACCCGAAGAGATAAGGACGTCGCAGGTGAAAGATTGATGCTGAGAGACCGCGATGCGATTGTTGTGGCTGAAAAAATAATCTTCAGAGTTTACGGATATTTTCATCCACCAGGCGGATACTTATGCGACGTTGAGTATGCTCCATCTGAGATCTTCAAATCCGATAATCCGAAAGCGTTAAGACAGGCTGGTTCAAGAGTCTTTTACAAGTTCTATTCAGATGAAGGCTTAAGGTTCATTCTTCAACATTACCCGAAATATACGGTTCTATATAAACCGCTACGGAGGAAGCTTGTAGGAGTCTACGAGAGATACATAAGAGAAATCCGTAAACCCCAGTTGAAACTTCAAAAATTGCTTGAAGAGGCACCTAAAGACAAGCTGTTGAAGACATTGCACCATGTGGTTGAAATAGTCACGAGACGCTCAGGGCTTTCAAGTGAGAACTTCGGGGTCTTTGGATCTCTGCTACATGGTTTCTATCATCCGCGATTCTCAGATATAGACTTAATCATATATGGAAGTGGACAATTGACAAAGCTTCTGGAGACGCTTAGTGAGTTCTACCGTGAACAAGACTCGCCGTTACGGAATGAATTTGAAAGCCGAGAATCCGTGAAGAACAAGCATTGGAGATTCCTAAACTATAGTAAGGAAGAATTCGTGATGCATCAGCGCCGTAAGATGATCTATGCCGTCTTTCATGACGAGGAAAGCAGAAGAAAAATCAAGGTGGAATTCGAGCCTGTCAAAGAGTGGAATGAGATACATAATGAGTATGATGACGACGTGAAGATCACCAAAAAAGGATGGATAAAAGCACTAGCCAGAGTAAATGACGATTCAGAAAGCCCGTTCATGCCTTCGATTTATAAAATTGAGATCCTAAAGATTCTAGAAGGCCCAAGAGTTGACGATATTGAACGCATCATCTCATATGTTGAGGAGTTCAGGATGCAAGCTGAAAAAGGTGACATCGTCTTGGTTGAGGGAAACCTTGAAGAAGTCACGACACCGAAAGATAATTTTCACCAAATCACACTTACATATGGACCTCGATACTATGAACAAGTCTTAAAGACCCTGTGATAGAAAAAGTCCTTAGGGTTTCCCTTTTTTAATAAAGTTTTTGCCTTTGAAGTTATGCTTGTGCTCATTTCACTTTGTTTTCTCCGTTATGTGTGTTGAGTTTCCACGGTGTCGGGTGGAGAATCTCCTCTGTCGCCAAGGGTCTCCACCAAGATTCATTTTCCACATACCACCTAACGGTCTTTTTTAACGCTGATAAAAAATTATGCCTCGGTCTCCAGCCTAGTTCAGACCTTATCTTCGACGAGTTGAGGCTGTATCTTCTGTCATGACCTGGTCTATCCTCGACGAAGAATATTAAATCTTCATTCCTATCAAGATACTGAAGAATCTTTCTGACAACCTCGATGTTTGGCATTTCGTCGCCTGAGGATATATTATAGATCTCCCCGGATTTCCCCATTTCTAGAACTCGCCGTATAGCTTCACAATGATCAACCACGTATATCCAGTCTCTAACATTCGCTCCGGTTCCATAAATCGGCACAGGAAGATTCTTAAGAGCTCGAATTATGGTCTTCGGTATTAGTTTCTCCGGAAACTGGTAAGGCCCAAAATTGTTGGTGCAACGTGTAATCTTCACATTTAACTCGTATGTTCTATTATACGCTAAGCAGAGCATATCAGCACAAGCCTTAGAAGCGGAGTATGGATTCGAAGGATTAAGTCTATCGATCTCTCGGAAGGAGCCCGTTTGGATCTCACCGTAGACCTCGTCAGTTGAGACTTGTACGAAATTCACAGAGCGATTATGCTTTCGGATTGATTCTAAAAGCGTAAATGTGCCGAGAATATTGCTTTGAACAAAGGCTTGAGGGTTCTTTATGCTTCTATCAACATGCGTTTCCGCCGCAAAGTTTACAACAGCATCTACATCTTTGATGAGGCTCTTTACAACATGCTGGTCAGAGATGTCTCCTTTAACAAATTTGTAGTTCTCCAGATCCTTCAAATCTTCCAAGTTTCTGGGGTTAGATCCAATCCCCATTTTATCAAGATTAACAATCTCGACTTGAGGCTCTTCAGAAAGCAGATATCTTATAAAGTTTGTTCCTATGAATCCGAGTCCGCCAGAAACTAGGATGCGCATACTTTTTCACTCATCAACGTTTTTTCTTAATGAATGTTCTGAACGCGTCAAGCATGTATCCAATCTTATCTTCGGTTATTCCAGGATATATTCCCACGAAGAATGAATTTCGCATTATATAATCGCTATTAACAAGGTCTTGAGCTACGCGGCAACGTATATCCCTGTAGGCTGGGTGTTTAAGAATGTTACCTGCAAAGATCATCTTAACCTCTATTCTTCGTTTAGTAAGCCAATCGACAATTTCTCTCCTCGTAAACGAAGCGCCCTTTCTAATAGTCAAAGGAAAAGCAAACCAGCATGGCTCACTCCTAGGCAGCGATCTTGGAAGTATGAAAAGATCATCATATTCAAGAAGCTCCCGATATAAGACTCTGAAATTCCTCTTCCTAGCTTCAATGAATTCAGGAAGCTTCTTCAATTGAGCCAAACCCATAGCTGCCTGAATCTCAGTTGGCTTAAGGTTATAGCCTATATTCACATAGGTGTACCGCTTATCATAATCCTCTGGAAGCCCATGCGGATTAGCGATCTTATTATGAATCGCCTTGGGGCATTCCTTATCCGGGCAATGCGAAGGATCACACCTAGGCATCACGCATGCTCGTCCCCAATCTCTGAGGGAAAGCACAATATTCGCTAGTTTCTTGTTGCTTGTAACTATTGCGCCTCCTTCTCCCATTGTTATTTGGTGTGCAGGATAAAAGCTGAAGGTTCCGAAAATCCCAAATGAGCCGACATATTTCCCGTCATACTTCGACCCAAGAGCGTCACATGCATCCTCGATCAGAAATAATTGATGCTCATCTGCAAAGTCGCATAAAGCATCCATCTCATTTGGGTTTCCAAGAGTATGAGGAACAAAGATTGCCCTCGTTCTTTCGGATAATGCTTTTTCCAAGTCGTCAGCTCTGATATTATATGTTTCAATATCCGCGTCCAGAAAAACCGGAACTAAGCCATTCTGTAATATAGGATTGAGAGTTGTAGGGAAGGTTAACGCTGGCGTAATGACTTCATCTCCAGGTTTAAGCCTCTCATCTTCCGCGAGCTGATTTGAAAATAAAGCTGAGACAGCCAACAAATTAGCCGAGGAACCAGAGTTCGTTATGATCGTCCTTTTAACTCCTAGAAACCGTGAGAACTCGGACTCAAACCTCTGGGCATACTTAGAGACCCCGAACCAGCCGTCGAGAATCGCATTAATCATATTTTGTATCTCTTCATCATCGTAGACTGCCCCTGCATAGCGGATCAAATCTACACCTGGACGGAAAGTGTTTCTGGCGGAACGTGTCTCAAAGATCTTTTTAACGATCTTGAATATTTTTCTACGAAGTACTTCCTCACTCATTCCCTATTTCTCCAAGTCTAACTGGCTAAGCCACTCTATAGTCTTCTTTACCCCCTCCTTCAGGCTTGTCTCAGGCTTCCAACCTATCAATCGTTCAGCCTTTTCATATGATCCCACTTGATTTTTTATGCCTCCGAAGGCTTTAGGGTACTTAACAAAGATTATTTCTGATCTGCTTCCGACGATCTCTTTGATGAGCTGTGCGACTTCAAGATTCGTCGTGGCCTTGCCTGTTGCCAGATTAATCACCTCGCCCGCTGGCAGTTTCCTAGCCAACCACAATCCCCTAACTATGTCATCAATATACACGTAATCTCTGGTATCAGACCCGTCTCCATAAACCGTGATTGGCTTATTTCTCACAGCTTGAAAATAAAACGTTGGTATGATCTTGTTAAGCTGCTGACGAGGCCCGTAAGGATTGAAAAGCCTCAGAATCTTCACATCTAAATCGTAGCACCTATAGTAAGTATAGCATAGCCTATCCACAGCAGCCTTCGAAGCAGCATAAGGATTCGGAGGATTAATTGGGAAATCCTCCTTTATTGGGATTCTAGAGTCCCCATAGATCTCGCAGCTACTAGGATAAACAAGAGGCACACCGCTATGCCTGCAGGCTTCTAAAACATTTAAAGAACCTTTAAGGTTCACCTCAACTGTGTGAACGGGGTTCAGAACGCTCTCGCCTGGTTTCGCTTCAGCTGCGAAATGATAGACGATGTCGCATTTCTTCACTGCTTTCCGAAGCTGGTTCATGTCGAAGATGTCGAATCCCATTCTACGGGAGAACCCTATAACCTCAACATTCTCCTCTATGAGAAGCTCCCTCATGTTACTTCCGATAAATCCCGTGTCTCCAGTCACGAGGGCAATCATGCAGGCTCACTTCTGTAAGGATCAAAAGATTATCTGCGACGATTCGCCGATTATGAATCTTCTCCCACTAGGCTTAGACTTGGCATTCGATATGATCTTCGCGTTTGGTCCTATTATGCTGTCTATTATGCGATCTTTCACCTCGATGAGGCAACCATCCATAATTATGCTGTTCTCAATCTCACCGCTTCTTATAATGACGTTGTTCCCTATGCTTGTGTACGGACCGATGTATACGTCTCCCTCAATCGTTGAGTTTTCGCCGATTATCGCGGGGCCTCTTATTAAAGCGCCGCTTTTAACGATGGAACCAAGGCCTATGGATATTCGTCCCTGCATAGAAGATTGATTTTCTACAGTGCCATCTACTCGAGTCTGCAGCTCCTCAAGGACAAGTCTGTTAGCTTCAAGAATATCCTCTGGAGTTCCGGTGTCTTTCCACCATCCGCTTACGATTCGGTGGCCTACCTTATGGCCGTCAACTAAAAGCGAGTGAATGGCCTCTGTTATTTCGAGTTCCCCTCTCCAAGATGGCTTTAATCTCCTAATAGCGTCAAATATTGCACGTCTAAAGAAGTATATGCCCGTTAATGCATAGCGGCTTGGCGGAACCTTAGGCTTCTCAACAAGTCCTACGAGCTCGCCTTTATCATTAAACTTTGCGACACCGAATAATTCCGGCCTGTTAACTTCACACAAAAGAATCATAGCATCCATATTTGATTTGGAAAATTCATCTACATAGGAGGCTATTCCGCCCTTAAGTAGATTATCCCCTAAGTAAACAACGAATTCTTCCTCTACGAAGTCTTCGCAGAGACCCACCGCATGTGCGATTCCCTTCGGTTCTCCCTGATAGATATAGGTGATATTAACTCCGAATCTTCTACCATCCCCATAAAATTCCTTCACCTTCTCAGGGTATATATCCCCTAAAATTATAGCGATGTCTCTTATCCCCGAATCTCTTAGATCCTCAAGGACATATTGCGAGATTGGCTTGTTCGCAAC
>Ga0180301_10002125_pt1 | contig 15606 bp, 12 predicted proteins | sample GuaBasSediGuay16_FD_121797 | JGI IMG/M metagenome (GOLD analysis project Ga0180301, IMG submission 121797) | Subseafloor sediment microbial communities from Guaymas Basin, Gulf of California, Mexico - Guay16, Core 4569-2, 12-15 cm | ecosystem: Environmental > Aquatic > Marine > Hydrothermal...
AACTATATCCATACCGAAATCCCTGCGGGCAAATTCACTAAAAATTGGGCTTGCGCAAATTGCGTTTCCAGCATATACTATAAATTTATATAAACTAAAACTAAAGATTTTCGCCAGAGCAGAAAAACGAGTTTAATCAAATAAAGAAAGATAGAAATTTAATTAATCGCTAAATTACCAAGGAGGAGAGAAAATGGCGAAAGAACATTTCGAGCGAACGAAGCCGCACGTCAATATCGGCACAATCGGCCATATCGACCACGGCAAAACGACGCTCACGGCGGCCATCACTATGGTGTTGAACCGCAAAGGGCTGGCGAATGTGGAGAAGTTCGAGGACATCGACAACGCGCCGGAGGAAAAAGAGCGTGGGATTACAATCAATACGGCTCACGTCGAGTATTCGACCGAGAACCGCCACTACGCTCATATCGACTGTCCGGGTCACGCCGACTATATCAAAAATATGATTACCGGCGCGGCGCAGATGGACGGCGCGATACTTGTGGTTAGTGCCGCTGACGGCCCGATGCCACAGACAACCGAACACGTCCTTCTGGCACGCCAGGTGAACGTCCCGGCTATAGTCGTGTTTATGAACAAAACAGACCAGGTGGACGACCCCGAGCTTCTCGACCTCGTCGAACTCGAGGTTAGGGACCTCCTTACAAAATATGAGTTCCCCGGCGACGATATCCCGATTATTCGTGGCAGCGCCCTCGAGTGTATGAACGCGGGCTTAATCGAGGATAAACCTATCGACGACCCGGTTTTCAATCCGATTCATGAGCTTCTGGAGGCTGTGGATAGTTATATCCCAACGCCACAAAGGGATGTCGATAAGCCGTATCTTATGCCGGTCGAGGATATATTCTCTATCACCGGTCGCGGCACAGTAGCTACCGGCAGAGTCGAACGCGGTAGGATAAATCCAGGCGACGAGGTCGAAATCGTCGGTATCAAAGAGACGAGAAAAACGGTCGCTACGAGCCTGGAGATGTTCCGCAAAATCCTCGACTACGCCGAGGCCGGCGATAACGTCGGAGTCTTGCTTCGCGGTATCGACAAAGAGGATGTCGAACGCGGGATGGTCCTTGCCAAACCGGGGTCGATTACTCCGCATACGAAGTTCAAGGCCGAGGTCTATGTGCTGAAAGCCGAAGAAGGCGGAAGACATAAACCTTTCTTCACCGGTTATCGTCCGCAGTTCTATTTCCGCACCACCGACGTTACCGGCGAAATTAAACTGCCGGAAGGGGTGGAGATGGTTATGCCCGGCGATAACGTTACGATGGATTGCGAACTTATATCCCCTATCGCTATGGAACAGGGCCTGCGGTTCGCGATTCGCGAAGGTGGAAAAACTATCGGCGCCGGTGTAGTGCACACGATAATAGAATAGAAAGTAGTCCTGGTAACTATGCCCAGAGATGTAATAATACTCGCGTGCACAGAGTGTAAAGCAAAAAATTATACCTATACGAAGAACAAACGGACTCATCCGGAACGTGTGGAGTATAAAAAATTTTGCCCAAAATGCGGCAAACACACTTTACACAAAGAAAGCCGTTGATGATTATCAACCGCGGACGGCAAAAGAATACTTGCTACCCGCTAATTGCTGATTAGGCCTGTAGCTCAATTGGCAGAGCGGCGGTCTCCAAAACCGCAGGTTGGGGGTTCGATTCCCTCCGGGCCTGATAAATAAACGAGGGCGGGGGCTGTGAATACGCGGTCTCCGCCACCCGATTGAAACCAATATTGTCGGGATTGGCGAAATGCTCGAAAAATTAAAAACATTTCTTAAAGAATCTTACCAGGAGTTCAAAAAGGTCCGCTGGCCCACGCGCGAAGAGCTTATCGGCCTCACTATCGCTGTGGTCGTTAGCAGTATACTTCTTCTGATATTCGTGGGGGTCGTCGATAGGCTTTTCTTCCTTCTGGTCAAATTCGTGCTGGGGTAAATATGGCAGACTGGTATGTAGTCCATACGCTATCGGGCCACGAACAGAAGGCCAAACGCTATCTCGAGGCGGCAATTCGTGAAAAGGGATACGAGGATAAAATACTCGAAATACTTATCCCGACCGAAGACGTTGTCGAGATGCGCCAGGGCAAAAGGCGAACCGTTCAGCACAAGTTTTTCCCGAGTTATATACTCATTCTTATGGAACTCACAAAGGAAACTCGCGCCGTGGTTACATCTACTCCGGGTATAACCGACTTCCTTCTGACTGGGGGAGAACCGAAACCCGTTTCAGAGGAGGAACTCGCCAGAATTAAAGCGCGTTCAGAGGGTATCGAAGCTACCGAACACAGAATCGAGATACCGTTCTCGGAAGGGGACGCGGTCAAGGTTATCGACGGGCCATTCCGCGATTTTTCCGGGACGATTTCAGAGATTAACCCGGAGCGCGGAAAAATAAAGGTGATGGTTAGTATATTTGGAAGATTGACACCTGTCGAAGTCGATTTCCTTCAGGTTAAAGAAGACGAAGAGTAAAATCTTAAAAAGCGAGTAGTAGCCTTTTGACGCACTCTTTCAACTAATTTTTAGGCGATTTATTGTCCGTAACATACCACGGTTTGCCTCTGACCGTGGGAGGACGAAAGGAAAAATATGGCAAAAGAAATCAAAACGAAACTCAAGCTGCAGATACCCGCGGGTAAAGCTACACCAGCTCCACCCGTCGGCCCCGTTCTCGGACAGGCCGGAATCAATATTATGGAATTCTGTAAAGCTTTCAACGAACAAACGGCGAAAAAAGGAGACTCCGTTATTCCCGTCGTAATCACCGTCTACAAGGATAACAGTTTCACCTTTATAACCAAAACACCCCCGGCAAGCGACCTTCTTCGGAAAGCTGCAGGTGTCGAAAAAGGCTCCGGAGAACCGAATCGCGAAAGCGCCGGAGTGGTTACAAGAAAACAGGTTCGCCAGATAGCTGAAACCAAGATGGAAGACCTTAACGCCAACGATATCGAAGCGGCTATGCGTATTATCGAGGGAACGGCGCGCAGTATGGGTCTCAAGGTCGAGGGATAGGGGGTAAATATGTCGAGACACGGGAAAAAATACGAAGCGGCTCGCGAAAAAATAGACCGGAATAAGCGCTATACTCTTAAAGAAGCTGTCGAGTTGGTCAAAGAGTGCTCGTTTGCCGAATTCGACGAAACCGTCGAGGTTGCAATAAGACTCGGTGTCGACCCAAAACACGCCGAGCAGATGGTTCGGGGAACAGTTGTGCTTCCAAATGGCACCGGAAAATCGGTAAGAGTAGCGGTCTTTGCCGAGGGCGAAGACGCCGACGCAGCTCGCGACGCCGGTGCAGATGTGGTCGGGGGAGACGACCTCGTCGAGAATGTCCAGGAGGGTTTCCTCGATTTCGATGTTGCGATAGCGCACCCCTCCATGATGGGTAAGGTCGGTAAGCTCGGTAAAATGCTCGGCCCGAGAGGGCTTATGCCAAACCCGAAATCCGGGACGGTTACTCCGAATGTCGCGCAAGCCGTGAAAGAAGCTAAAGCCGGCAAAATCGAATATCGTGTCGATAAGGGCGGCGTTATACACGCTTATATCGGAAAGGTTTCGTTCGATGCCGAGTCGCTCGAGGATAATTGCCTGACACTTATAAGCTCTATACAGAAAGCTAAACCCGCGTCGGTCAAGGGGGCATACTTCAGGTCTATTACAGTATCGTCGACCATGGGACCGGGTGTCCGCATAGACCTGTCCGGTATTCTCCAGCAATCGAGTTGAGTTGAAAGGAGCGATAGTGCCTAATCCATCAAAAATAGAAGAAGTGAAACAGCTTAAAGAACTGTTGAGTTCATATAATATTCAGTTAATTACCGACCATACGGGCCTGAGCGTCGCGGAAATCGGCGAATTGCGCCGTCAACTTAAGGAAAACGGTGCGCTAATGCGTGTTTGCAAAAATCGATTATTAAAACTCGCTCGTGCCGAAGCCGGACTTATCGCTATCGATGAAGTGCTGGAAGGCCCCTCGAGTATGGTCTTAGCCGTCGACGACCCGGTTAGTGCCGCTAAAGTGATAAAAAGTTCGATAAATAAAGTTCAAAAACCGAAAGTGAAAGCGTTAATCATCGACGATAAATTGCTCGATATCTCTAAATTCGAGGAACTCGCCACACTCCCGGGAATCGACGAATTAAGAGCAAAAATGGTGGGCAGTCTTAACGCGCCGATAAGCGGATTTGTGTTCACGTTGTCCGGGCTGCTTCGCAGATTAGCTATCGTTATGCGGGGCATTGCCGAAAAGAAGAAAGCCACATCGTAATCGACCCGAAAGAACGGGTAAAGAAATTCGCTTCCCAGTTAAGTATTTTGCAGAAAACAAACTAATAAATTGAAGGAGAAACTATGTGTCCTGAGAAAGAAACCAAAGAAACCCCGGATGTCGAACTCAGTAAAAACGCGCAAGCTATATTCGACGGTATCGATAAACTAACCGTAATCGAATTGGCCGACCTGGTAAAAGCGCTCGAGGAGAAATTCGGTGTTTCAGCTGCAGCACCAGTAGCGGTTTCAGCAGCTCCCGCCGCAGCCGGTGGCGCTGCAGCCCCTGTCGAAGCCGAAGAAAAAACGGCTTTTACCCCTATGCTGGTCGAAATAGGTGACCAGAAAATAAAAGTCATCAAAGAGGTGCGCGCCGTAACGAGTCTGGGCCTTAAGGAGGCCAAAGAATTCGTCGAAGGAGAACTACCGGCGGCTATCAAAGAGAATGTCCCCGAGGAAGAAGCCAAGCAAATAAAAGAGAAAGTGGAAGCGGTCGGAGCGAAAGTCGAAATTAGATAAATTCGCAATAAACAAAGCCGTGCCGGCGCGATTACCGGCGCGGCCTTGCTGGTTGATTCTGCCCGGATTCTACTAGGTCGGGGTCCGCGGCAGATTTCGGGTTTTGCCGACCTGCCTTTTATACGTTTGTAATTTATTTCTGGCAAAGTGATGTAAAATAATATCTAACTCCCGAAATCCAGCGAAACGGGATTCTATATTCCACGGAATAAAAAAAACGAGGTAATCGTGAAGAAAAAACCGGAAGTCCTCGATTTCACCAAAATCAAAACAACGGCGAGTATCCCAAATCTTCTGAGTGTCCAGATAAAATCCTACGAAGGCTTTCTCCAGAGAAATATTCCTCCAACAGAACGAGAAATCAGAGGATTGGAAGAGGTTTTTAGGAGTATATTCCCGATAGAAGACCTTTACGGAAAGTATACTCTCGAATACATAAGTTATCATATCGGTAAACCGAGGTTCGGTATCGAAGACTGCCGTGTCCGTAATATGACCTATTCCGGCAGCCTTAAGGTTAAGCTTAAACTAATCGAATGGGAAGGGGAGGGCGAAACCCGCCGTATGAAGGAAGCCCGTGAAAGCGAGGTTTATCTCGGCGAAATCCCGCTTATTACCGAATTTGGGACGTTTCTTATTAACGGCGCCGAAAGGGTCGTGGTAAGCCAGCTTCACCGTAGTCCCGGAGTATTCTTCGACGAGAGTATCCACCCCAACGGCAAACGGCTTTTCTCCGCCCGTATTATACCGTATCGAGGAAGTTGGATAGAGCTTAAATTCGATATAAGAGAGGCTATTTGGGTCTATTTCGACGCACGCCGTAAGGTTCCCATTACGACAATGCTCCGAGCATTCGGTTTCGATACCGACCGTTCGATAGTCGAACTTTTCCATAAGCCGAAAACATATAAGGTCCATACTCAAAACCGAAAAGCGGTGGTGGGCAGGTTCGCAGCCGATACGGTCGTAGAATTCGATACCGGCGTGGTTTATGTCTCGGCCGGCGAAGAGATTACCGAAGATATATTCGACGCACTACTTGAAGCCGGAATCGAGGAAGTTTCTTTCTTCGAACTCGACCCCAAAGAAATTCCCGTAATAATCGCATCGTTAAAAGCGGATACAACCACTAATTATGAGGAGGCCGTCCGCGAGGTTTTTAGTGTGCTAAGACCGGGCGAGGTCCTCGAAGAAGAAGGCATCTCTACGATGCTCGAAAGGTTCCTTTTCAACGAAAGACGATACGACCTCGGAGATGTCGGTCGCTATAAGATAAATCAAAGACTCGGCATATCCGTGCCAATCGAGAACCGCGCCCTCACGCGAGAAGATTTCCTCGAAATAACGAAATACCTGATTCTCCTGCGCCACGGCAAAGGCAATCTCGACGATATCGACCATCTGGGGGTCAGACGCGCCCGCAGCGTGGGCGAACTTATCGAAAACCAGATACGCGTGGGATTAGCCCGGATGGCGCGCACTGTTCGCGAAAGAATGCGACTCCGCGACGTCGAAACGCTTACGCCTACCGACCTTATCAACGCCCGCACGGTCAATGCCGTTATTAACAGTTTCTTCGGCTCGAGCCAGCTTTCGCAGTTTATGGACCAGCATAATCCGCTCGCCGAACTGACTCATAAAAGAAGACTCTCGGCTCTCGGCCCCGGAGGACTTTCGCGCGAAAGAGCAGGATTCGAGGTCAGAGACGTGCACTATACACATTACGGCAGAATGTGCCCGATAGAAACACCGGAAGGCCAGAACATCGGTCTGATAACAAGCCTTTCCGTCTATGCGAGAATTAACGATTACGGTTTTATCGAAACACCGTATCGTAAGGTTGTCAACAAAAAGGTTACCGACGAAATCGTATATTTAACCGCCGATGAAGAGGACAAATTCACTATCGCACAGGCAAATACCGAATTAGATTCCAAAGGCAGGATAAAAGAGAAATTGGTTATGGCCCGCCACCGCGCGGAAATACTGATGGCGCCCGCCGAAAAAATCGATTACGTGGATGTTTCTCCGACACAACTCGTTAGCGTTGCCGCCGCACTGATACCTTTCCTGGAACACGATGACGCTAACCGTGCGCTAATGGGCTCGAATATGCAACGCCAGGCCGTGCCTCTTATGACGACAGAAGCCCCTCTTGTGGCGACAGGTATAGAACGAAAAGGCGCCCTCGATTCCGGGTCGGTTATTGTGGCTTCCCGACCCGGGACGGTCGAATACGTGGACGCCGAACATATCGTAATTCTGCCGGATAAAAAGGGGAGTGGTTTCAGGCAAGGGCTCCTCGAGTTAGACGACTACGATGAATACACTCTTAGAAAGTTCAAGCGCAGCAACCAGGATACCAGCATTAACCAAAGACCTTTGGTTAAAATTGGCGATAGAATTGAAGCGGGGCAGGTTATTGCCGACGGTGCCGCAACATCGAAAGGGCAAATCGCACTCGGAAAAAATATCCTCGTCGCTTATATGCCGTGGCACGGATACAATTTCGAGGACGCTATTATAATATCGGAGCGCCTGGTAGCGGAAGATACCTTTACCAGTATCCACATCGAAGAATTCGAGCTTCAGATAAGAGACACTAAACGAGGCCCCGAAGAACTGACCCGCGAGTTGCCAAATGTCTCCGACGAAGCGGTAAAAGACCTCGACGAAAACGGTATCGTTAGAATAGGCGCCGAGGTGGAAAGCGGAGATATTCTTATCGGCAGGGTTACACCAAAGGGCGAGACCGAAGCTACTCCCGAAGAACGCCTTTTGCGCGCGATTTTCGGAGACAAGGCAGGAGACGTCAAGGACGCATCTCTGAAAGCTCCGCCCGGAATGAAGGGAGTGGTTATAAATACCGAACTCCTCGAACGCAAAAAATACTCGAAAGCCGCTAAAAGAAAGGAAAAAGAACAGATTTCGGAACTTATCGAACAATACGATACACAGATAAAGAGTATAAAGGAACGAAGAAACGAGATTATCCGCGAAATTATTACCGGAAAACGCGCAAATAAGATAATCGGCGAATCCTCTGGGGAACCACTAATAGGCTCCGGTAAAAAGATATCTAAAGCCGTAGCAGAGAGGCTCGTTATCGACGAGGTTTCACCACGCACCGACTGGACCGACGATAAAAAGGCCAACAAGGATATTAAAGAAATACTCGAAGAAGCTAATCGGGAAATCGAATCTAAACTCGAAGAACTTAAAATCGAGAAGGATAAAATCATCCGGGGCGACGAACTGCCACCCGGTGTTCTAAAGTTGGTTAAAGTGAATGTCGCAATGAAACGGAAAATCTCGACAGGCGATAAAATGGCGGGACGCCACGGTAACAAAGGAGTGATTTCGAAAATAGTCCCGGTCGAGGATATGCCGTATCTCGAAGACGGCACTCCCGTGGATATTATTCTCAATCCATTAGGAGTGCCATCGAGAATGAATATCGGCCAAATCCTCGAAGCCCACCTCGGATGGGCACTTGAAAAACTCGGTATAGAACAGGCTATAACGCCCGTATTTAACGGCGCGACTATTACCGAGATAAAAAAGATTATGAGCGATGCCGGAATCCCGGAAACAGGCAAGGTTACCCTTTATGACGGACGAACGGGCGAAGCATTCGATAATCCTGTAACCGTGGGACAAACATATATGATGAAACTCGCCCATCTCGCAGACGATAAAATACACGCACGCTCTATCGGACCATACTCACTGGTAACGCAACAACCACTCGGCGGTAAAGCCCAGTTTGGCGGTCAAAGATTCGGCGAGATGGAGGTCTGGGCGCTCGAAGCATACGGCGCTGCTCATACACTTCAGGAAATATTGACCTACAAATCCGACGACGTTCACGGACGAGCAAAGATGTATGAGGCCATCGTCAAAGGCGAAAACCCGCCAGAACCGGGTATCCCAGAATCGTTCAACGTGCTGGTTAAAGAGATGCAGGGATTGGGTATCGATGTCGAACTTATCGAAGAAACCGAGGAATAAAACCGTAAGGTCCTTCATATAAATCTCTCAAAAAAGGAAGAAAAAAGTGGCCGATAATACTAATAGTCGAGAAAAAAACGAAATCGCATTCGCCGGCGTTAAAGTGAAACTCGCAAGCCCCGATATAATTCGGTCCTGGAGCTTCGGCGAAGTTACCAAACCGGAGACGATTAATTACCGAACCTTTAAACCGGAAAAAGGCGGCCTCTTCTGCGAAAGAATTTTCGGGCCGGTTAAAGATTGGGAATGTTCATGCGGTAAATATAAAGGCATACGTTATAAAGGCGTGGTCTGCGACCGTTGCGGCGTCGAGATAACCCGCTCCAGAGTCCGTCGCGACCGAATGGGACATATCGAACTCGCCGTCCCTGTTACGCATATATGGTATATTCGTTCGCATCCATCCAGAGTTGGCAGATTGCTCGACCTATCGATACCAAACCTCGAAGAGATAATCTACTACGAATCTTATGTGGTTATCGACCCCGGCGACGAAGAAATTACCGGCCTTAAAAAGTGCCAGCTTCTAACCGAAGACGAATACCGCAAACTGAAATCAAACGACGTCGAATTCGTCGCAGGTATGGGCGCCACCGCCCTTTATGACCTTCTAGCTGAACTGGATATGAACGAGTTGGTAAAAGAACTCCGTGCCCAAATTTCAATCGAGACCAGCGTTCAACGCAAAAAGACCCTCCTAAAACGCCTCGAAGTCGCCGAGAGTTTCAGACAATCCGAAAATCGTCCCGAGTGGATGATATTGAAGATAATACCCGTTATTCCTCCCGATTTAAGACCATTGGTTCCTCTCGAGGGCGGAAGGTTCGCGACGAGCGACCTGAACGACCTATACCGAAGGCTAATAAACCGAAATAACCGTCTTAAAAAACTCATCGATATTCAAGCTCCAGAGGTCATCCTAAGAAACGAAAAGCGAATGCTCCAGGAAGCCGTGGACGCTCTTATGGATAACAGCCGTCAGGGCAGCGCTATTCGGGGTAAATCGCGGAGACCGCTGAAATCTCTTTCCGACCTCTTAAAAGGAAAACAAGGACGTTTCAGACAGAACCTCCTCGGTAAACGAGTCGACTATTCGGGCAGAAGTGTTATCGTTGTGGGTCCCGAACTCAAACTCTATGAGTGCGGTTTGCCGAAATCTATGGCGCTCGAACTTTTCAAACCATTTATCCTGCGCAAACTCGAAGAAAAAGGTTTCACTCAAACTGTAAAAAGCGCAAAAAAATTCGTCGAAAAGGAGAAACCGGAAATATGGGACCTTCTCGAAGAAATAATAGAGAACCATCCGGTTTTACTAAATCGTGCGCCAACACTCCACAGGCTCGGTATCCAGGCGTTTTACCCAAAATTGGTCGAAGGCAAAGCGATTCAGATACACCCTCTCGTTTGCTCCGCCTTCAACGCCGATTTCGATGGCGACCAGATGCCCGTTCATGTGCCGCTCTCTTTCGAGGCTCAGATGGAAGCGCACAAGTTGATGCTCGCCCCAAATAATATCCTGCTTCCAGCTAACGGAAAACCGGTGGCAAGCCCATCACAGGATATGGTCCTCGGTTGCTATTACCTTACAAAAACCAAACCGGGCGAACCGGGCGAAAAAACGGTCTTCTCCTCGCCCGACGAGGTTGTCGTGGCATACGACCACGGTAAAGTCGGGCTTCACGCCCAGATTGCAGTCAGGATTCATCCTCAGGATGAGCATTTATTCTTCAAGGACGGAGACTCGGTAAAAGCAGGAGATTTAATCGCGCGGATTCCTCGCTTTTCACCCGACCCGACTAAACCATCACCAAACAAACCTATCGAAATAATCGCCAGCCGGGCCGGAGTTATTAAATATGAAGATTACGATAAAGAGGCGGGGATTCTCCATGCACAACTGGTTTCCGCTTCGGGAGAAACCGTTCTTGCATACATAGATATCCCGGGAGCGATAATCTGGACAACCGTCGGACGCGTTCTTTTCAACGAGGCTATCCCTGAAGGCTTGCCATTCTATAACGAGGTTATGAAAAAGAAGGTAATCAACGACCTCGTTGCCCTTTGTTACAAAAAGAAAGGACTCAAGGATACCGCTATATTCCTGGATGAACTTAAAACATTCGGGTTCGAATTCGCTACCCAGGCAGCGGTGTCTATCGGTATCGACGACCTTGTCGTCCCAGACGAGAAACAGGAGATGATAATGAGGGCGCGGAAGGACGTCGAGAAAGTCCAGAAAGCCCGTATGAAAGGTCTGGTTACCGAAGGGGAACGATATAATAAAGTTATCGATATCTGGAACCGAATGCAAGAGGATGTTACCGATGCCCTTCACCATACATTACTCAAAACCGATTACGGTTTTAACGCTCTCGCTATGATGGTCGATTCGGGTGCCCGCGGTAGTCAGGACCAGATTCGCCAGCTCGCCGGTATGAGAGGTCTTATGTCCAAACCCCAAAAAAGACTTACCGGTCAGGAAATTATCGAAACCCCAATCCTATCTAATTTTAAAGAAGGTCTAAGCGTCCTCGAGTATTTCATTTCCACTCACGGCCAGCGCAAGGGACTCGCGGATACCGCGCTTAAAACCGCGGACGCCGGTTATCTTACGCGTCGGCTCGTCGATGTTGCGCAGGATGTTATCATCACAATGAAGGATTGCGGGACCATTCGAGGTGTCGAACGCTCTGCACTTAAAGAAGGAGAAGACATCGTTATCCCTCTGAGAGAGCGTATCGCCGGGCGTATCGCAGCCGAAGATATATACGACCCGGTTACAGAGAAAGTGATAATCGAAGCCGGCGATGAAATATCCGACGAGAAGGCGCTCGAAATCGAAGACTGCGGTATCGAGAAAGTTCCAATCAGGTCTGTTCTAACCTGCGAAGCGCGTCACGGCGTTTGCGCTAAGTGCTACGGTCGCGACCTCGCCTTTAACAGGGACGTAGAAATCGGAGAAGCAGTCGGAATTATCGCCGGTGAATCTATCGGCGAACCCGGAACACAGCTTACTCTGCGGACTTTCCATATAGGCGGAACCGCGAGCCGTATTACCGAGCAGTCACAGGTAACCAGCCGCTACGGCGGTCTGGTCGAATTCCATCATATAAAGATAATAAAAGACCCCGAAAAAAGCTCCGAAGGCGTGGTACTCAACCGAACCGGTGAAATAGTCGTTACCGATGACGCAGGTATCGAGCATACATTTAAGGTGCCATACGGCGCAAAACTCTACGTGAAACACAAATCGAAAATAAAACCCGGAACGATGCTCTACGAATGGGAACCGTATATCAACCCCATTCTATCGGATGTTTCCGGTACCGTGGAATATGTGGATGTCGTTAAGGACAGAACCGCGAAAGAGATGGTCGACGACGCAACGATGACAAAGCAACTCGTCATTATAGATTTCCGCGATAGAGTGTATCATCCTAAAATAATTATCCGAGACAAGAACGATAAAGCGCTCGCCTCGTATTCACTCCCAACAGATGCGCATCTCCTTGTCGAGGACGGACAGAAAATCGAAGCTGGACAACCTATAGCCAAGTTGATGCGCTCGATTTCAAAAACACGCGATATTACAGGTGGATTGCCACGCGTTGCGGAACTTTTCGAAGCCAGGAAACCAAAAGAACCCGCTATTATCTCCGAGATAGACGGCGTTGTCAGGTTCTCCGAAGCTAAAACGCGCAAAATGGGCATAAAGATTGAGGTTATCGGGGTCGATAGTCCGGAAAACCTGCGAGGGGAAGTCAAAGAGCAACTTGTCGAAGGTGAACCGACAAAAATTGGGCGCCAGTTCAAAGTTACCCTTCAAAAAGGCGAGCTAAAAATCGAGCGCAAAAAGCGTAGTCGATATAAAAAAATAGTGGTCGAACCCCGGCATGAACGGGATGGTTCAACTGTCTACGAAATAACGAACACCAGACTTGTTAGAGTTAGCCCAGACGGCAAAGAGGCGTTTATCGAAACCGCGCCCCACGTCGGTCGTGAGGTCTACGATTATATTATCCCGCGCGGAAGACACATCCTGGTGCAGGATAACGATAAAGTCCGCGCCGGTCAGAAACTTTGCGACGGCCCGATTATTCCGCACGATATTCTCCGCGTTCTCGGCGACCGCGCCGCGCAAGAATACCTACTTAACGAAATCCAGGAGGTTTATCGCCTACAAGGAGTTACAATAAATGACAAGCATATCGAGGTTATCGTCAGACAGATGCTCCGCAAGGTCCGCGTCGACTCACCCGGCGATACAAGATTCCTCGAGGACGAGCAGGTCGACCGCGGCGAATTTCTCGAAGAAAACAGAAACGTTATCAACCAGGGTGGTCGCCCCGCGACATTCGAACCGATGCTTCTCGGTATTACGCGAGCCAGTTTAACTACCGATAGCTTTATCAGCGCCGCAAGTTTCCAGCAAACTACACGCGTTCTTACAGAAGCTACGGTTAGCGGAAAAGTGGACAAGCTATGCGGCCTTAAGGAAAACGTCATTATAGGGCGATTAATACCCGCCGGAACGGGATTTAATAAATACAGGAAAATTCAACCGAAACTCGAAGAGCCGCAGGCAGACGAAGACGAAGCCGTAAGAGAGATGTTCATCGAAACCCAGCCCGAAGAATTTTTCGGATTTTAGACCAAAATAAATGGAGGAAAAAATTGCCTACAATCAACCAATTAATTAGAAAAGGTAGAAAAAGCACAACGAAGAAAACCAAGTCCCCTGCGCTAAAGAATAGCCCGCAACGCAGAGGGGTTTGTATCAGGGTCTATATTATGACGCCCAAAAAGCCAAACTCGGCGTTACGCAAAATCGCGCGCGTGCGTCTAACCAATGGCATCGAGGTTACCGCCTATATACCCGGCGAGGGACACAATCTTCAGGAACACTCGATAGTCCTCGTCAGAGGAGGAAGAGTAAAAGACCTTCCGGGCGTCCGGTATCACATAATCCGCGGAGCCCTCGACGCCACGGGCGTAGAAGGCCGAAACCGCGGGCGGTCGAAATACGGGACGAAAAAACCGAAGAAATAATAATTCGTGTTGTTAGGATATCCCCGATTACTACGTCTGTGTGAATACTAAGGGCGCAATATATGCGCCCATTTTTTTCATTGACATAATTCCTTATATAGGTATGTTTTTACGGTTTCATCTCCAGGCGTAACCCGTCCCGCTGGAACAAAAGAATCCCGACGGGCAATCGACGGCAAAAACGAAGGAGTAGTTATGGCCAAACACAAAATCGTAATTATGGGCGCCGCAGGTAGGGATTTTCACAATTTCAACTGTATCTATCGGGATAACGAGGACTACGAGGTCGTCGCTTTCACCGCAACGCAGATACCAGATATCGAAGGAAGAGTATATCCGGCAAAATTAGCCGGTAAGCTCTATCCCGAAGGAATACCTATAAAACCGGAGAACGAACTTCCCGAAATTATCGCCGAAAACAACATTGACGACGTCGTTTTTTCATATTCGGATGTCGATTATCAATATATAATGACACGCGCGTCGTGGGCGCTGGCATCCGGCGCTAAGGGTTTCGCACTGGTTGGCCCGGTTGCGACTATGCTCGAAACCGACATCCCGGTTGTCGCGATTTGCGCGGTAAGAACCGGATGTGGAAAATCCCAGACAACCAGAAGGGTCGCCGAAATACTAACCGAAGCCGGCAAAAAGGTCGTGGTTGTCCGCCATCCTATGCCTTATGGCGACCTTACTAAACAGATATGCCAGCGGTTCGAGACGATAGACGACCTCGAAAAACACAAATGCACTATCGAGGAAATGGAAGAATACGAACCGCATATTAGCCGCGGAAATATCGTCTATGCAGGAGTCGATTACAGCGAAATACTTAACCGTGCCGAAAAGGACGCGGATATAATCCTCTGGGACGGCGGGAATAACGATACGCCGTTTTACAGGCCCGACCTTATGATAACCGTCGCCGACCCGCATCGAGCAGGAGACGAGGTTTATTACTATCCCGGAGAAATCAACCTTCGAATGGCCGATGTGGTCATAATAAACAAGGTCGATACTGCCGATTATAAAAGTATTTTAGAGGTCAGGAACAATATCACTCTGGCTAATCCGAACGCCATGATTATGGAAGCAGCCAGCCCGATTTCGATAGAAGAACCCGAGATGATTTTCGGCAAACGAGTCCTCGTCGTCGAGGACGGACCGACATTGACGCATGGAGAGATGGAATTCGGCGCCGGAGTCGTCGCAGCGATGCGGTGTGGTGCGTCGGAATTCGTCGACCCTCACTATTTCGCCGTCGGGACTATCGCTGAAACGTTCGAGAAATATCCCGAAGTCGGAGCGTTGCTTCCGGCTATGGGCTACAGCAAAAAACAAATAGCCGATTTGGAAAAGACCATTAACTCCTCCGACGCGGAGGTCGTCGTTATCGGAACCCCTATCGACCTGAGGAGAATTGTGAATATCGAGAAACCATCTGTCCGCGTGGTCTACGACCTGCAGATTATCGGCAAGCCGAACCTGGAGGATGTTCTGACAAAGGAATTCAGCCTTTAGATGCAGGGAGACCCGTTCCTCCTTGCGTCTCTAAATGCAGATAAGTCCGGTAGAATCTCTAAAACGGGTGAGTCGAGCCAACGACTTTGGTCCTAGATTGCTAATAGCTTGTTAGATAATCAGCTAATAACTTCGGTGGTTTCATAGAGAAAGAACGATTTCAATCGTCTTTATGGAAAATTGAAATTCGCCAGAATTCACCTTTATAA
>Ga0180301_10002127_pt1 | contig 15601 bp, 16 predicted proteins | sample GuaBasSediGuay16_FD_121797 | JGI IMG/M metagenome (GOLD analysis project Ga0180301, IMG submission 121797) | Subseafloor sediment microbial communities from Guaymas Basin, Gulf of California, Mexico - Guay16, Core 4569-2, 12-15 cm | ecosystem: Environmental > Aquatic > Marine > Hydrothermal...
GGCTGGAATCTTGAGGATATGCTTGGATAGTAGCTATCTACTGCCCATATTCGGCATAGGACTCAAGAACATCCCAGATGATATAATCGTCAAGTTGCTCGATGAAGGGCATAAACTCTTGATAAGCGAGATATCAATCTTCGAGTGCATTGCTAAGGCCGCTAAACTTGCTTCAAGTGGAGAACTAAGCCTAGACCGCCCCATAAAGGGCCTCCTAGCAGTCATTTACTCGAAATCTCTCATCATGATAAGCATATTTGATGGAGACCTCATTAGGATAGCAGCTACTTCCAGAAGATTCATTAGCGACTTCATAGATTGCATCGTGCTGGCAACAGCCACCATGCAGGCCGATATACTACTGACGGAAGACACTCTCTTACTAAAGCCGCCACACAATCTCCTAGAATACATACACTCAATAAATCCAAGACTGCAAATATTAGGCTTCAAGGAATACGCCCAAAAATATAAGAGCTGAAAATAGATTCCCTCGGCATCAACAAAGCCATTTTTATGTAGTCCAAACAGACTCCTCATCGATATCCTACCTTCTCACCTCTATCAGCTCTCTAAGAAATCACTTACGATAGACGGTCTATTCAATCCATGATAAAACGGCAAGCCAGAGCTCATAAAACATAAATAAGTATTACTATATGAGGAGACAATCACTTTGTCGCTACGTTCATCGGGCCCTTATCAAAAGCGACGTTACTCAAGACTTACATGTGAACAAATCGGAGAGATTCATAAACTTGCTAAGACAGAGGCTTCGCTTAGGCAAATTGCGATGCAACTTGGTGTAGCGAAAACAACAGTTTATTATTATGCAAAGCACTATTGCAGAAAAATGACTAGATTTAACATTAAAATGCTTACTGAAAAGGAGCAAGGCTATCTTGTGGGAATGTTTGTTGGAGATGGATACATTAACAGGTGGATTGATAAAAATGAGAACCGTCAAAGATTCGCCGTAAAATTCATCTTAGATAAGCAGCGAGATCAAGATATTGCTGACTATTTACAATTCATCTTTAATAAAGCAGGTAAAAAGACGGCAAGACTAAGTGAAAAAACTCATCATTAAAGTATCTTCAAAATCATTTGTGGAATATTTAGCAAATATGTAAGAAACCTCAGACAGGTAAAGGGGCAACCCCACAGAAAAGTGCTTGTTGATATCGAAAATTGAAGCTACTATTTCAAATTAGGTTTTATTTCCGGTATGATAGATAGCGATAGTTATATTTTCTTTAATAAGCGGAGCATGAAACCGTATATCTTGTAGAGATAAAAACAGCAAATCCCACATTAAAAAGACAGTTGCTCCATATATTTGCAACACTTAAAATGGATACTAAAGAATTTGTTGCCAAATCATATGAGGGATCTTACTCAGTAAAACCATGCTACCGAATTCATATTCTGAAAAAGGGAATACAACAAGATTGGCGTCATTTTCATCAACGTGAAATTAAATAGATATTATTCTGGAAGTGGTGGGGTCGCCCGGATTTGAACCGGGGTCCCGAGAGCCCAAGTCTCGGAGCCTAGACCAAGCTAGCCGACGACCCCTCTACTTATGGTCTCTTTATTCTTGGATATGAGATTTTCGTTTCTTTCTGACTGTTTTATATTTTGGTGTTTGATTTATATTTTTGGTGTTTTGTTATGGGCGGCGTTGTTAGATTTAGTGTCTCGATCGATGGGGATTTGCTTGCGAGGTTCGATGAGGCTATTAGGGAGAGGCATTATAGGAATCGTTCTAAGGCTGTTAGGGATTTGATAGTGAATTTCATTGTTGAGAGGGCTTGGGAGAGGGCTGATAGGGAGGTTATGGGGTCACTGGTCGTCCTTTATGATCATGGGGTTAGAGGATTGGCTGAGAGGCTTCTTGAGATACAGCATCACCACCATAAGAATGTGATCTCAACGATGCATATACACGTTGATGAGAGGAACTGTATGGAGATTTTGGCTGTTAGGGGATATCCAGGTGAGATTAGGGAGTTAGCCGATGAGATCCTAAGTTGTAAAGGAGTGAAGCATGGAAGGCTTGTGATGAGCATATGTGGCTCGGAGGTTCCGTAGCGTCAATCTCCAACAGACTTTAACGCGAGATCAACGAGGTGACCTAGATCTCTGCTTAGGAGATCATAATCTTTAAGGTGTGATGATGGGAGGGGTGGGATCGGCATGATCCTCCCCCTCAAATATTTAATTATATCCTTTGCTCTAAGAGCTGTCGGATTCTTACCAAGAGACTTATGGATCTCTATGACCTTATGGAATTCTTCGGCATCATAGAATATCGCGGCTCCAGGGGCAACTCCCACTACGAGGTCGTATCTTAACTCGCCTCCTGGACATACTGCATCATTATATCCCTCAACGATTATGTGGCTATACTTCTCCGAGATCCTCCCATAACAGCTCATTATAGCCTCAGAACTATACTCTTCGAATGTCCTACTCCAATCTTCAGGGTTATGCAGATATATTATCTTATCAGCCCTCCTCTTCAAGCCCTTAAGATACTCGGGATCGTTCAATGCAATATTAGACTCCTCAATTCTCCTATTGATGCATAATATGTTTTTGAGCTCATCATTCCTGCATATTGTGTATCTCTCAGCCACGAGGTGTAGAAAGACATCCTCTTCAAATAGGTAGAGCTGATCAACAGTTTTATGCTTGATGAATCTGCCGGCATTCAATGGAGCCATCAGAGCATCTATTGGATTTAGAACCTCAAATGGCATGCGGCTTCTACACGCCTTCCTCAGCTTCATTATATCCTCACAGAAGAGCCTCCCAGCCTCCCTGCATTTGAGAAAGGCATCATACTGATGCCAGAGGCTATGGCCTGATCGAGGCTTAAACACGCATGTCTTAATTCCCCTGCTAACGAATCCCCTTGCAAGAGCCGATGAGAACACCGTCTTCCCTGAATCCTCTGGGAATAAGCCGAAGATGAAGATTGAAGGCATAGGGGTATCCCCGCTGCCTACAACTACTTATACGAGGCAACATGCTCTATTAGAGGCTTACGGCCAATATGCTCGGCTGCAGTGCATAGCTTAACACTCATCCTCTCAGCACACTCATAGACGTCCCCCAGCCTATCCCTAAACAGACCCCTACACATGTGATGATCCCATATTATCTCCGTTGGCCTTGCATCCCGGATTATGAGCCTCATGTTCTTAGCAGCCCACTCAACATCCTCCCTTCCAATCATAAATCCATAAGTGTATAATGGAGGGCCATCGGCGACTATCACATCAGGCTTAGAATCAACTATCCACTCAGCATACTCCTCTATTATGGGTCCCTGCAGATCAGACGTGAAGAGAAATCTATCCTTTCCATGCTCGATCATTAATCCTATAACCCATCCTACATTATCGAGGAATTGCCCATGAAATAATGGATTAGAGAACCTTATGATTGTATCTCCAAACCTGAATTCCCTCCCATCCGCAAATACAACCTTAACGTGATCGGTTTGAAATGGCCTAATCCACTTCTTCACCCGCCAAGCCTCAACAATCCTGCTGAACCACCTTTTCTTAGCCTCGAGGACCATGCGCTTCTTCCCCTCAGCCTCAAGCCATAGGGCTGATGTCCGCGGATGATCATTAAATGGGTCACTGCTCATCCTAAATTTTGAATCCTCCATCAGATCTTTGACTGAGCCCTCCCCTCCAAGCAGCTCGTATATGCCGCTGAGAAACTTTAGGGCCCTCAATCTCTGCGAGCCATTTATCCACTGATTTGGATCCTTAATGAGTAGAGTCTTATCCCTGAAGATATCGATCATGCCCTCCAATCTGCTTGGATGGATATGATGATCATAATGATAATGGGTTATGACCACAACGTCGGATGAGACTCCATAATGGAGTATACGCTCAAATGCCCTCTCTCTCAGGAGGGCCTTATCCTCTAATGGAAGGGGGAAGCCGGGCTGCAGGCCAGCCGCTCCTGGATCGATCAGTATTGAGACGTCAGGCGTCTCGACGAGCACGGAGCTGCACTTCGCTCCAAGAGAATCGAAGAATATGAGCCTAATCCTCATCGAGTTTAAGCCTATAACATCCTTATCTCCAAGATCATTCGGGACGAGATAATCCCCGCTCATCATGCACTTCTCCGGGGACAGACGCTATAAAAATAATGCACGGTTAGATTTAGGTATTAATCCTTCCGAAGCCACTTTATTATCTGCTTATCAAGCGGAATAGTCTTCCTTCTTCTCCGCCTCCTCTTCAGTGGATATCCGCCGATAGCATTCAATGCCTCAACTGCGAGATCATCAGCCTCTCCCCTAACATGATCACGCCATGATGGATCATGATGGAAGCCGGGAGGCTCTATCCATTCCGGATTAAACTTTGAGATCTCATTCTGCCTAAAGCAGACGCATACGACATCCAATTCTCTATGGAGGCTTAGGGGGCATGTGAAGACCCTAGCCGGATCAACCCTATTCTCGATCTTGATTCTCCCCTTAACAAGGATCTCTAAAAGCCGATTATGAAGTCTCGAATTTACGAACTCGACTATTGCATAGGCCAAGTCTAGGGGATGATGCTTCCTTAAAAGCCCATCTGAGAATGCACCCTCATGTATGTGAACGTGACAGCCATTCCCAGACCATTTGAGGAAGAGAGACTCCTCAACTCCCATATCATTCAGGAATGAAACTATCTCCTCGGCAACCCTTAAAGTTAACCTCCAATTCTCGAGTTCGCCGTCGATATCCCATACTGGACTGCAGAGGCGTATGTTTGATAGGTCATATACGTCCTCTATGCCTTTAATCCTCCAATAGACATTCGCGGATGCATAGATCGACCTCAGGGAGTAGCCGTTCAACTTCAGAATCTCAGAGAATGAAATGGCAGTATCGATCCTCAATGGCCTTCCATGCATATATCGCCTAAAGATCATGTCTCCCCCTAAGCCCCTATAATGGACTGCAACCCAGCGTCCCCTACAGAAGTCTATAATCTCATCCTGAACATCAGGGCGTGAATAGTGCCTCTCAGCGAGACTCAAGGTATCTCAGCTTCCCTCTTCTGAGCTGCCAACCTAATCCTATCCATTACCTGCTTTGGAAGAGCCACATCTTCCCTCCGCATATCAACGGCGCCCTTAATCACTATTCCCTTACCATCAACTATCTCGATCTCATACATTTTCAGACTATGCGGTGTCTGCCTCATCTTCTCGATCAGAATGTATCTCTTCAAAACTCCTGATCGAACTGATCTCCTAAATCGGATAATTCCATCGGCTATGTGCTCGACTCCCCAACCGAAAGCCTCAGAGGTCGTAATTGCATATTGGGAAGTAACAATCGTCGTGAAGCCCCACTTATAAAGGACCTTCTTGACGAAGTATGAGTGCCTCCTAGACATCGCTGGTTTATCAAGCCAGAATGCCGAGAGAGAATCTATTACGAGCCTCGCCCTCCCATAACCAAGCGTCTTCTTAGCCTGAATAACCTTATTCACAAGCTCCTCAACATCCAAGCTCTGAAGAGACCATTGATCCTTCAATCCCATAAGGGCATCTATGATGATCAAGTTATTCTCTTCGATGCTCTTGGTGAAGCTGAAGCCAAACTGGCTGGCCTGAAGGATTATAGATTCCCTACTCTCCTCAGTCGTCACATAGACGCATCTATCCCCATCCTTGATGCCCTGAGCGATGAAGTGTATGCAGAGAATCGTCTTTCCCGTTCCAGGCTCACCAGTAACAGCGACTGTAAATCCGCGTGGAATGCCTCCTGCAAGCATCCTATCGAGCTCTGGAATGCCAATAGAAAGACGCTCAATGGCCAAGCTTATCCCTCTAATAACTCCTATATGAGACTCTGCCTTTTGAACCTTTTGAATGATTTTGCTTGGAGCGTCTAGGAACGTCTTGTGATTCTAGACGGAATTATGAGCCGAATTAATCTTCAAGCCTCTCGATCCTTATTTTATCTCCACTCCTAACCCTCTTGAAGATCCTCGGATCTCCCCTTACCTTACCGAATACATTAACTGGATCGGCTGGTCTAATCTCATCCCCTCGGCTTATAGGCGTTGGACCGAAGAATATGCAGAATCCCTGTCCCGGAGGCCAATATCCAATATCTCCGAGCTCAACTGTCTCATGCGAGTTCTCCTTCTCTAGCCTAACTGGAATTGAGAAGTAGATTTCATCGCCCCATGTGTTAGCATTAGCCTCTAAGGGGAGGATCTCCCATATCGCCTTAACGGTCTTAGGAGCTTCATCCTCAAGCAGATCCGCGATTACCTCCCCGATCCTCTCGCTACTAATCTTTATCCTCTTAGGCACAGGTTATCACCACTCAGATAATCTAGCATTCCCCAATAAATCTTTAGTGAAAAAACTCGGTTGCAAGTCTTAAATAAGTAGTGACAGAGAGTATTCTGGCTTAATCGATTGGAGGTTCAGGATTGGAGGTTTTTGAGGAGGAACGCGAGAAGAGGATGGCTTGGTGGCGTGAAGCCAAATTCGGCATGTTTATACATTGGGGGCTATACTCGATACCAGCAGGAATATGGAAGGGAAGGCTGATTCCCGGATTGGGCGAATGGATCCAATATAACGCGAGGATTCCAGTGAGAGAGTATGAGCATCTCGCCAAGCACTTCAATCCGGTAAAGTTCAATGCTGATGAGTGGGTTGGGATTGCAAGGGATGCTGGAATGAGATATATGGTCATAACGGCGAAGCATCACGATGGATTCTGCATGTTCCATACGGAACTGACAGATTATAATATCGTCGATGCAACGCCCTTCAAGCGCGACCCAATGAAGGAGCTCGCTGAGGCATGTGAGCGTGAAGGTATAAAGTTTGGATTCTACTACTCGCAGCTCCTGGATTGGCATCATCCCAACGGAGCTGGAAACAATTGGGATTACGACCCAAACAAGAAGAACTTCATGAGATACTTGGAGGATTATGTTAAGCCTCAGCTTCGAGAGCTACTAACGAATTACGGTCCTATAGCCATCGTATGGTTTGACATATACTCTCCAACTCCTGAGATAGCGAGGGATCTAAGGGATTGGGTTCATAAGTTTCAGCCTGAAGCAATAGTGAATGGAAGGGTGGATCCTGGCAGATGGGATGCGGGTATAGGAGATTACATTGAGATGGGAGATAATGAGATACCTGAACGTGGAGTCATGGGGTACTGGGAGACACCTGCAACAATAAATGATACATGGGGATTCAAGAGTTACGATCACAACTGGAAGTCCCCAGGTGTGATAATACAGAAGCTCGTCGAGATCGTTAGTAAGGGCGGAAATTACCTGCTCAATGTAGGCCCAACAGCTGAAGGAGTGATACCTGAGCCATCTGTGAGGAACCTAAGGGAGGTAGGAGCATGGCTGAGAAGAAACGGTGAAAGCATATACGGCGCTAAGGCAAGCCCAATCGATACTAGGCCAGACGAGCCCTACAGATTCACAGCTAAGCCAGGCAGACTATACGTTCACATACTTGCGTGGCCATGGGATGGAGAGCTAAGGTTGACGGGAGTGAAGAATAGGGTTAGCAGGGCTTATCTCTTAGCCGACCAGTCCGATGGAGAGTTAAGATTTGAGCAGGATGGAACAGAGGTTAGGCTACATCTGGATCGGAGGCCAGTCGATCCAGTGGATAACGTTGTCGTCTTGGAGATGAGCAGCAAAGATTGGCCATAAACAAGATTAACTGACTCTCCTCCACCTAAAAGGGGCATCCTTACGTCAGAGGTATGACCATCTTTGAATGTTTCATCCGACTTCAATCCGCAACGATGCAATACTCGAGATGAGAATGCTAAAGGATACACTGCCTAAGCAGCGAATAGAGTTCCAGCAATGCTCCGTATCTTCCATGCGAGATCTGCCTATCAGTTGGATCTTCCTCTGGACGTAAAGCCTTTTAACATGGGGAGCAATCAAAGTATCTTATCATGAGAAAGATAACTGTCATTGGCGTTGGAAGTTTAGGTTCCTGCATAGCCTATGAGTTGGCATCGAGGAAATTAGCAGATAGGCTTGTTCTGATAGATATTTACCGTGATCTAGCTGAGGGCAACGCTGAGGATATATCTCAGGCAATGGCCTTTCGGAGTAATCTGGAGGTATACGCCGGAGACTATGGGGATGCTGAGGGCTCAGATATAATCGTCGTCACGGCTGGGAAGCCTAGAACGCCTGAGATGAAGTCGAGGATGGAACTTCTGAGGGTGAACTTTGAGATAATTAAGTCTGTAGCTTCGAAGCTGAAGAAGATTGGTGGAGAGCCGATAATTGTAACATTAACAAATCCAGTAGATGTTATGAATTATGTGATGTGGAGATTAACCGGCTTCGATAGGAGAAAGGTTATTGGAAGCGCTGGAATGCTGGACTCAGCTAGATTCAGAAGGGCGATAAGTAGGGGGTTAGGCGTTCCAGTATTAGATGTTGAGGCATACGTTATAGGCGAGCATGGGGAGCATCAGGTTCCAGTCTTCAGCAGAGTTAAGGTTAAGGGCAGAAGCATAGAATTCAGCCGAGATGAACGTGAGAGATTAAGTGAGGAGATCAAGCAGTCGGCATTAAATGTTATCTCAAAGAAGGGCGGGACGATCTATGCCCCGGCAAGCAACACGGCAAATATGATCCAGATGATACTTGAGAACTCAGGTTGTAAGGCTGTCTGCTCAGCCATACTGGATGGAGAGTATGGCCTTAAGGATCTAAGCATAGGAGTTCCAGTCGAGCTCAACCGCAGTGGCATAAAGAGGATTGTGGAGTGGAGATTAAGCGATGAAGAAATGAACGCTTTTCTGATGGGGGCTGAAAGACTTAAGAAGGCCATAGTCTCTCTTATAGAGAAGGAATGAAGCAATACGGTTTGAGAGCCATGTCTGAGCAGTCGGAGATTCTAAGGGCATGCCGTGAATGGAGAATTTCAGCCCGGAGTGATCATCCAAGAATATACTTTACCAGAGATGAAATTCCCGGGTTGAAGGCTAAGGCTGAGAAATGCAAGTGGATCTATGACAGGCTAATGAATAGATGCGACGGATTTCTCAAATCTCCCATCGAGAGACTATCGTGCTTTGATGACCTCTATAATGCCGCGAAGAATTTCATGATTGATCTCTGCGTAGTCTACGTATTAACTGATGATGAAAGATACGCGGAGAAGATCAGGTGGATAATTCAGCGCTTCATGGAGTTCGATAGCTGGATACTGCATGAGCACAGGTATCCCCCGGCAAGTTCAAGAATGATCGATCTTGCGGCTGCGGAGGTTTCATTCAGCTTTGCAGTAGCATACGACTGCCTTTACGACTATCTCAGCCAATCAGAGAGAAGGGCTATCGAGAATGCAATAGATAGCCGAGCCATAAAGCCTTTCTTATACGCCGTGAGGAACCGTTCAGAGTGGTGGATTAAGCCGGAGCAGGCGAGCTCAAACTGGAGAAGCGTGATCTGCGGTGATGTCGGCTCAGCCGCATGCGCCCTGGCTGAGAATCTCGAGGATGCAAAGACATGCATCGAAGAGGCCTTAAGCGGCGTCATATCCGTTTTAGATTGTGGGGGAATCGACGGCGGTTGGAGTGAGGGAATAGGATACTGGGGATACGGCATTGGAAGAGCCGTTCATTTCGCTGATATAATAAAGAGAGCCTCAGATGGAATGGTAAATCTCTTCGCCCATCCCTATCTTAGGGTAACTGGCAACTTTGGCCTATACTGCGAAACTCCTGATGGAGGCTCATTCAACTTTTCAGACTGCAGATATGAACCTCCGAATGCTTGGCTGATGGCCCGGCTTGCAAGGGAGTATAGAAATCCATACTGGCAGTGGTGTGCGGAGAGAAATATGCAGGGAAGGATCCTCGAACTCCTATATTATGATCCAAGCCTTAAATCTAGGGCTCCATTAAATCTGAATCCGTCAATGCATTTCAAGGGCATAGATGTCGCGGTATTGAGGAGCGGATGGAGCCGGAGGGATACATTCGTTGGATTTAAGAGCGGATCCACGGCGACTCATCATCCACAATTAGATATAAACTCATTCATTATCTGCGCTTATGGCAGGAGACTCGTTGAGGATCTCGGATTATGGTCATACGCTCATGCCTCTGGATTCTTCTGGACTTGGGGTCCACGCTGGGACTTCGATGCGAACTCTACATTGGGACATAATACTATACTCGTTGATGGGGAGGGGCAGAGATACGGAAGTCAATATTACGGCAGAATAGTTAGGTTCTCCACATCTAAATGTTACGATTATCTCGTCTCTGAGGGGCATAGGGCATACGGAGAGTTACTTGACAGATTCGTTAGGTTCCTGGTCTTCCTGAAACCGAACTTGATCGTCATAGTTGATGATTTGAGGTCGAGTCGTGAAAGGAGATTTGAGTGGCTTCTGCATTACTCCGGAAGGCTTGTTGAGTTGAATGATGAATTAAGAGTAATAAATGATACTGCAAGCCTCGATGTTCTGCCACTAAAGCCTGCGGAGACAGATGATCTGGTGATAGGAAAAGTTGAGAGAGTAAGCATCTATAATGCTGAGGTGGGGAGAGTTAGGCATATAAACAGGTATCTCAGCATCTCACCCCTCCATAAAAAGTCGAAATATCAATTTGTGATCGCAATGTATACTCATCCATCATCCCCGAGCTATAGTAGGAAGTGGACTGCTGAGATAAGCAAATGCACAGATGAGAGCATCAGTCTAAAAGGAAGGATCGATGGATACGATTACATGATCAAGTTTAACCTTGCCGCTGAGGACGTAACCGTGAATATCGATTAGGATTGGAACAACAGTTACAGGAAGGGCTGGAGCATTCTCTCCGCGTTTCTATGCAGAATATTATGGCGATCCTCATCGGTTATTCTGGAGTATAGTATGCATCCTATTCCATGATGCGGATCAAACCATGGCAGATCAGTTCCGAAGAGTATCTTCTCTGATCCCGCGCCCTTCACCATCAACTCTATCAGGCCATTAACTCTAACTGCTGCTGTTAATTCCAGATATACATTTGGGTAGTCTCGTGCTACTTGAATAGACTTCTCCCACTCCCCAAAACCAGAGTGGCCCATCAGAATCTTAACTTTATGGTATTTCTTTGCAATCTTCTCTACGTGAGCTGGAGAGTCATAGGGGCTTCCTCCCCAAGTATGCATTAGGATAAGCAGTTCATTCTCATCTGCGTATTCCAGTGCAGGCTTATAATTTGCCCCCGTTATCGGATATTTATGGTAGTCCGATAGGAACTTGAATCCGACAAAACCCCTCATCCTTGAGAATCTCTCGAGATCATCCTCTATTCTCTCCGGGTAATTCGGGTTTATGCACCAGTAAGCCCTAAACCTGTTAGGATACTTCTCTATCACATCAACCATCTTAACGTTCTCTTCCGGATCTATCAGCGCAGCGTGAGAGCAGAAGACTCCCATCTTAACGCCGCACCTATCCATCGTTCTTATCATAGCCTCAGCCGATGAGTTGGGGAGGTATATTCCCTGAAATGGACCCATGTGCTGATGCATATCTATCACTGGACATGACCTGCACTTTCCGGTCTCAATGAACTCTTTAAGCAGGCTGGACTTGATCATGCCTTGATCCTCCTGAGGATCCGCTCTAAATTTCCCGATGCTATCATCTCACGTTCCCTGCTCGTTATGTCGGCGTGCATCAGCATCAAGATCGTTCCTCCCGGATTTAGATGCGGATATCCCGTTCCGAAGAGAAGCCTATCCGCGCCGTATTTCCTGCAGAAGTCGCTTATTCCGCCGTCCATGTGATACCCTGAGATGTCCAAGTATAGATGCTCATACTTCTCGATGAGAGGCCTAAAGAATCTATCCTCGCCCCAGCAACCGTGATCAGTGACTATAAGCGTTAAATCGGGAGCCTCTGAGAGTATCATCTCGATCAGACGCCACCTTGAGATTCCACAGCATGATTCATCAGCCGATATGAAGAGGGGTATGTTCCTCTCAACCATCAGGCCATAGAGCGGCTTCAAGGAGACCCTGCTCATCAGATATCTATGCTCGGATGGAAAGGCCCTAAATGCGCATACATTCTCACTTCTGAGGGATTCGATGAGATTCTCAATTGTGATCTCTCCCGTCTGTGGTGGAAGTATAGCGAGAGTCCCATGCAGTCTATCGAAGCCTCTGATCTCTTCGAGTAGGATCCTATTCCCGACATCAGGAGAGTCATCCTTCTGTCTTGCATGATAGACTATAGCCTCATCTATACCGTAATAGTCCATCTCTTTTAGGAGATCCCTAGCTGTCTCTGAGTATCTAAGAGGCTTAATCATAGGCCTGCCGAAGCTAATATTACAGTCGAAGAGCCTCATGATTAGAGCCTTCAAGCCTTAAGCTCATCTATGTTCTCTTTGATCTTTCTTATGGCCTCAAGCACGAGATCCACGTCTTCACGCTCAAGCAGAAAGTCCTTTCCAAGGGCAACTATCTCCTTCTCGTAGACTCTCTCAGCGACTGGACAGTGGAAATCCGCGTAGTTTATATTCTTTCCGTATAGTGGGCATCGAACCGGACAGCCAGTCCTTCCAAACCGCATCTCCATGAATACTGGATTCTTATATAGGGGCTGATTGTGGGCCTTATGGGCTGGGATGCCCTCGGCCTTCAGTGCCTCCATGAATAGATCCCTGCTTACACCTCCAAACTCCTCCTCGTTATATCTCAGCAAGTAGAAGTAATATCCCCTCTTTGTGATTCTCGGATCCCTCTTTAGGGCTCTTATGCCACCTATCTTCTCAAGCTCTCTCGCCATATACTCCCCATTAACGTATCTCTTCTCAGTCTGCTCCGGTAGCCTCTTAAGCTGGCAGAGGAGAATAGCGCCTTGAAACTCCGTCATCCTCATGTTCCATGCTGGGACATGATGCTCATAAAATGGCCTGCCAGGCACCCTCCCGATGTTATGGTATGAGTAGCATTTCTTAGCGAGCTCCTCATCATTCGTCGATACGAATCCTCCCTCACCGCAAGTTAACGGCTTACCCATCTGGAAGCTAAAGGCTCCAAGGTGGCCTATACTCCCCACCTTTCTTCCCTTCCATTCGGATCCATGGGCTTCAGCGCAGTCCTCAATGACCATCAAGTCGTGATCCTCAGCGATCTCCATTATCCTATCCATGTCAGCCGGGTATCCGCCGTAATGAACCGGTATAATCGCCCTAGTCTTATCAGTTATGGCCTCCTCTATCTTTTCAGGATCAATCTGATAGGTTTCAGGGTCAATATCGACGAATATGGGAACGGCATTCACCGCCAGAACCGCAGTTGCCGTGGCTATGAATGTTACCGCCGGAACTATGACTTCATCTCCAGCCTCAACTCCAGCGGCCTTAAGAGCCAACTCCAAAGCGGCCGTTCCATTCGTAACGGCAACTCCATACTTGACGCCTAGATACTTGCAGAACTCGATCTCGAATTGTCCAACCTTAGATTCAGAGGGATCATCGTATGCTCCTCTCCACCACTTCCCGCTCTCCAAGACCTCAATTAATGCCTGCTTCTCCTCCTCCCCGAATATTGGCCACTTAGGCTTTAAACCTCCTGGAACGAGGGGCTTGCCGCCCCTTATAGCCAGCTCAGCCATAATCCAAGCCTCCAACGATCTAGCATTCTTCCGTATTTGCATATTTTAGTTTTCGTAGGCTGCGAATGAGAAGCCAAAAAACTATATAAGATTGATTCTATCTTCCTTCTCTTTGAGTAGAAATGGGTGGGAAGAAGAAGCCGACATTAACTCAGCTCGCTAGGCAATTGTCTAGGCAGGCTCAGAAGGAGGCTAAGCGCGCAAAGAGAGAAAAGAAGGTTACAAGTGGAGAGGCCAGGACGGCCACAGCCAGAGTCATCCCGCCGGATCCGAGAGACCAGAATGTAATAAAGCAATTGCAGAGCATGAAGGTTATAACTCCATATACTGTGGCTTCACGATTCAATATACTCCTAAGCGTAGCGAAGGATTTCCTTGAGGATCTCCACCGGCAAGGCGTAATCACATATGTATCAGGCGGGAGAAGCTTGAAGATCTATAAGCCCTCAGGCCAGTAAGACATCGCTCCGGCCAAAAAATCTAAATCTAATATTTACAGAACAGAGTAGTGTGTAATATGCGGCTCTCGGAGTTTTGTATGCTAGATGAGACTAAACAGGTTCATTTATGACAAGGTGATCTTGATAGATGATGCTGGCTGGGGAGATCTGATCTTAGGAGTAGTCATCGGAGCACTGAAGCTTCCAGATCACAAGTATATGGAGCGTAGAATACCAGTAACGATGTTTCAGCCGCCAAACTTCGGGAAGAAATCCTATCTGGATGAGGCGGTGCGAATAGCAGATGAGATAATCGACGTGATGCAGCCAGATGAAAAGACATGCTTTAAGGTCTGTTCTGGATATATACTATCCAGCATCCGCAGACACTTAAGGAATAGGGGATTTCATGTTGAAAGAGTGAAGGTTGAGGGTGAACTTCAGGAGAGGGTTGAGAGGGGATACGTAAACTGGTGCATAGAGGTTGGAGTTCCACCTGAGAGGCTTAGAGCGAAGAGAAGATTCTATGCACTGCTCGAGTGGGTGGCTGAAAGGCCTGAATTGAGGGAGCGTCTAGTCAAGACTGGATGGAAGAGCTGGAGGGAGAAGTGGCGGGAAAGGGCATATCAGATCCATCTTGAGAGGATAAGAAGGGCAAGGGAGAAATATTACATGCATAACCCCAACACTAAATCTTCACAACAGTGATCTTCGTCCCCATCTTAACTTGACGGAAAACATTTAGATCTTCAGCCCTAACCTTCCCAACTGGATTCACTGGAGTATGAGGCTTTGCAGCCCCATAGAATATGCAGAGGGATCTTGCCATTGGCCAATATGCTATCAGCCCGGAATCAACTGACCTCCTAGCCTTCTCAACTCCGAGATTAGTCGGAACTGGAAAGTAGACTCCGCCATTGAGAAGGGCCGCTCTACCCTCAAATGGGAGAATCCTGACAAGAGCAGTAACCGTCCTAGGCGCCAAGAATCTTATGAATTCTCCCCTAGCCTCACCGACGCCCTCAACAACGAATCTTATCGGTATTGAGGAGAAACTCGACAAAGCCTATATCCCACCAGAATATTCAAATCTTGGATATAAGAAGTTAACTCACAGCCTAAATTCTCTAAGAGCCGAGAAGGACTTCTGCTTCAGTAGGAGAATTACATAACCGCAAAGTATCGGAGGGCATACACAAATTGAAAGAGAATCATATTCCACGGGGAGGTATGCTCCTCTATTTGCTTCCAGCCTCTATCATCAGTATTCCGGCTCTCCTCTCATAAATCGACGCTTCTTTCAGGAGTGATATTATCTCCTTCTCATCCTCTGATGAGACGCCATCACCTGCAAGTTTGATTATCCGCCCATATACATTAGCTGCTTTAGTTAGATAATCGACTGCCTCCAATACCAACTTATCACTCGAGAATCTTTCTTTAAGGAACTTTGCATTATCAATTCTTGAGGTATA
>Ga0180301_10002128_pt1 | contig 15599 bp, 17 predicted proteins | sample GuaBasSediGuay16_FD_121797 | JGI IMG/M metagenome (GOLD analysis project Ga0180301, IMG submission 121797) | Subseafloor sediment microbial communities from Guaymas Basin, Gulf of California, Mexico - Guay16, Core 4569-2, 12-15 cm | ecosystem: Environmental > Aquatic > Marine > Hydrothermal...
CCTCTCTTCTGCTTACCGGAGGGTTGCGCAGGTCTGCCTTTAGAAAGAAAACCAGAGAAGAAATTACTCAACTGGGAAAAACCTTTTACGAAGCAGCAAGCCACCATGAATCGGCCCGTCATCTCGAGCTGGAAGAGGTTTTACAGAATATAGCATCGCATTTCGAAATCGCTGCAAAACCACTCACTATAATGTCGGATAACTATTTAGGAGCTTTTAAGAGAAAAGTTTTCCCCACCGATAGGTAAAATCGCCTGTAGTCCCTCCATGCAGATCCTGTGAGGAAACTCCTCACGATTAACTCTACAGGCAGGCCTTACATTTTTTACGAGCACAGTACGGGGAGTTATCTGCTTAAACACATGATTGGGAATAATATCATCGGTGTGATCAAACCAGTAAACAGACATACGATTTAAAACCTCTCCCTTGCAGGGAATAGTGGTAAGCATACGATCAAAGGCGGATATTCTGTCGGTTGTAACTATTACAATATCATCCTCAAGCTCGAAAAGATCTCTCACCTTCCCCCGGATAAAGGAAATCCCACCAGGCAATTCATTTTTTTCAAACCCATGGAATGTACTGCTGAGTAATGCCTCTACTTACTGTCTTTTAATAGTCTATATCTCCTCCCTCTTTTTTACTACTCTTGAGATGAGGCCGTATTCCTTCGCCTCCTCGCTGTTCATCCAGAAATCTCTGTCTGTATCCTGCTCGACCTTTTCGAGAGGGGTACCTGTTTCTTGCGAAATGAGATTGTTTATCTTTAGCCTCATTTTTTCTATTTCTCTTGCATGTATCTCAATTTCTGTGGCTACACCTCTTATTCCGCTCAAGGGCTGGTGAATAAGGAAGTGGGCATTTGGCAGGCTTAACCTCCTCTGCTTTGGAGAAGCCAGAAGTATGATAGCCGCAGCACTGGCTACAAGACCCGTCCCTATGGTGTATATTTCCGGTTTTACAAAACGCATCATATCGAAGATTGCAAATCCCGCATCTGCATCTCCACCGGGAGAGTCGATAAATACTCGTACAGGCTCATCCCCCGCATCTTCCATTAAAAGAAGCTGCCTAATAATCCTCTCTGCAAGAGCCTTGTTTATCTCTCCAGAGAGGAGAATATTTCTGGTTTTTAAAAGCTTCTGAATAAATCCTTCCTGCTCAAAGTATTTTGGTTCTTTCTCTTCTTCATTATTATCAGAGCGTAGAAATGAATGTAAAGAATACAGTATGTTATTCATGACAATTCTCCTTTGATTAAAATAGTTATTTTCCTATTCATCGACAATCGGAAAAACAGAATTACTCCCTAATTTGAGATGGGTTTTTCAAAAATCGTATATGTCTTTGACAGCTTTACATCCTTCATCATTTTAACGGTATTTATAACGATATCGTTATCATCCAGCACCCAACCTATATCACAGTACCGATACCCACGGGCTTGAGAGTACTTTTTCTGGTACCATATAAGAACACCGTCAAGAGCCATGTGTCGAAACTTCTTCTTAACTCCAAGATAACCGAAACGGAAACCCTTTACTCTTTTTGCTCCTAAAATAACCTTAAGCGCCCGAAGAAGTTCTATCTTCGAAATGAATGAGCCGATTTGCATACACTCAAAAATATTGGGCACTCCACCGAAAAATCCTGCAGGTTCTCCGTCAACATACACAAAAACAAATAGATTTTTATCCATTACGAGAAGCATATCATCTATAATTTTATCAAACTCCTCCTTCAGGAAGGGAACAAAACCGAAATTGTTCTCCCATGCGTCGTTGTAAATCGAGAGCATCTCCTCTTTACGTGTATCGAGTGATCTCTGCCCCCACGATTCGACTGTTACCTTCTTTCTCTTCATCACCAGATTGGCCACTCTTTCGAGTTTCTCTTCCATGGGAGTCATAACTGGAACCTCCCATGAAAATACTCTCTTAACAGGGTTTAAGCCACATTTGATTAACAGGTTCTCGTAATAGGGCTCATTGTAATGGTAGTAAACAATAGGTCTAGTATCAAATCCGTCCGTCATGAGCCCAGGAGTAGCTTCGTTTACGGGAAGATTCTGGGGCCCCCGAATGGTATCCATACCCTTCTCTTTAAGCCATTCCTGGGAAGAATTAATGAGTGCTTCCGCAACTGCCGGGTCATCGATAGATTCAAAATGGCCAAAAAAACCCACTCCATCACCCCAGTGACTGTTGTGCCTGTGATTTACAAAGGCACAACACCTTCCGAGCATTTGATCGTCCCTGTCAACAGCGAGGAAGAAGGTTATCTCTGCATGTTTATAGAAAAGATTATCCGGTTCGAAAAAACCGGTAATGCCAAGAAGCTTAAAACCAAGGTACTCATAGTCCAAGAGAGGCACGTAGTGAGGATTGTTCCTGTAAAGCTCCCGGTGAAACTTTACGAATCGTTTCAACAGCTTCTTATCATTTCTACTTTTATTAAAAAATTGAATAATTCTGATATCACTCTTTTTCACTATTCCGATCCTCTTAAATGTGGGCTCTTAATCTTGGAGAGGAAACCCCAAGGGTAAGATTGCTAAGAGCTTCTGCAATTGACACAAATTACTTCAATTCCGATTTTTTTTCAATTGTCTATGTGATAATTTTTTTCTTATTTTACACGCAGGATGACAAGGGCTTCCAACCCGAACCAATACCGGGGATCTTGCCTTATGCCGACTCCCAGCACCCTGAAATTCCGCACTATGGTGAGAATGCACTTCCCCCAACAGCTGGTGGGAGAGGACTTAAGATACAGTTTTCTGATGCAGACTATACTGAAGTAGTCAGCAGTATCCCGGGAGAAGAACACGAACAGCCCTTCGCCCGTTCAGGGAGCAGAGGGCAAACAATCACTGTGAAAACTTGCGACGTCGCAAGTTTTTTCTATCACAGCTATTGATAGGTACGCAGAATTTAATCATGAACTGTCAATGGGATCCAAAGAAAGCTGCTGCAGATAAAAGAAAATACGGAGTCGAATTTGCTGATGCTGTCGGTGTTTTCGAAGATGAATGGGCCTTAATATTTGAAGACACGGATATCCATGGCGAACAACGATTTATTACAAATGGAATGGATTTTTTAGATCGGATACTCGTTATAGTCTACACTTACAGAGAGGACGATATCCGATTGATTATGGCGAGAACTGCTACGAAAGTAGAAAGGAAAGAATATGAGTAAAGAAGAGTATGATTTTAAGAACGCAAAGCAGGAGCCGGTTGTGAAACCTTCTGCAAATAAAACAAGGATCACTATTCGAATTGATACCGATATTTTAAACTGGTTCCGGGAGCAGGTAAATAAAGAAAGCGGGGGAAATTACCAAACCCTCATCAATGAAGCATTACGTGAATATAAGAACCTGAAAGATCATGATTTCGAAGATACTCTACGTAAAGTTATCCGGGAAGAACTTAAAGTAATTTCAAAATAACTGTTACTGTCGCTTTCCCGCAAAAGAACGTCCCAGCATATGTGCTCTCGATTCCTCAACAATTGATACGTGCTTGTCATTGTTCCCCTGGGTACGGTTTCGAAAAACGAAAAAAGCAATTAAACTGCATACATTACTGGATTTGCATCGAAAGATTAAGGTGGGAGTTTTCAGGTTCCATGAACTCACCATAATACGAGTTCAACGGTTTGGATTCTTAAAAGCAGTTTCCGGGGGAGATGCCGCCAGTCTGGTAAGTTAGTCCTCCAAGTTTCCTCATAAAAATTGCATCGGTAGTTCGAAGTATCTCCTTGACTTTGAAAGACTATTCCTTTATTCTATAGTGCCCGTTCTTAAGGATAGAATCATCAGAAAAATGACAATACAATTATCGGGGGAAGCAGGTGGATATTTTTGATAAGTGTTTACAATTTAACGACGCAAAGGAAGCAGAAGCTGTAGGCCTCTATCCATTTTTTATCCCTATTGAGAAAAACATGGGAAATAGGGTAATTGTCGACGGGAAAGAGCTTGTGATGATCGGGTCGAACAATTATCTGGGATTGTCCCATGATCCCAGAGTAAAGGAAGCTGCTATTAAGGCAATTGAAGATTACGGTACAAGCTGTTCCGGTTCCAGGTTTCTTAACGGGACTCTATCACTGCACGAAGAACTGGAGCATAGACTGGCCGATTTTGCAGGAAAAGAGGCTGCCGCCGTCTTTTCTACAGGATATCAAACCAATCTTGGATCTATTTCCGCCCTGGTTGGGAAAAACGATCACATTTTTACCGATCGCTACAATCATGCATCGATAATGGATGGTATTTTTTATGCTTCGGGGTTTAACAAGGGTTCCGTTCATGTTCATCGTTATCATCACAATAATATGGATAACCTGGAAAAGCGCCTTAAATCGGTACCTCATGATGCACCCAAAATAATTGTAAGCGACGGTGTTTTCAGCATGGAAGGAGATATAGTTAATCTGCCGAGGCTAAAAAGTCTTGCAGATCAATACAACGCGAGAGTCTACCTCGATGAGGCTCATGCAATAGGTACAATTGGTCGTACAGGTAAAGGCACAGAAGAGCATTACAATGTAAAAGACAATGTAGATATAGTAATGTGTACATTTTCAAAGTCCTTTGGTTCTCTGGGCGGATTTGTAGCTGGAGATAAGGATGTAATACACTATATAAAGCATTTCTCCCGCTCGCTTATATTCAGCGCCAGCTTGCCTCCGAGTGCTATTGCAGCGGTAATGAAATCCCTGGAGATATTGCAAACAGAGCCCGAACACGTACAGAGACTGCAGCAGATAGGAGATCGAATGCTTGGAGAGTTTAAGAAGATGGGATTTAACGTTGGTACTGCACAAACTCCGATCATCCCCCTGATAATCGGCGATTTCCAGAAAACACTCTACTTCTGGAAGGCTCTTTTTGTAGGAGGCGTCTATACTAATCCTGTATTTCCGCCTGCCGTCCCTCCTGACCGCACACTCTTACGGACATCCTACATGGCAATCCTTACAGACGAAGATCTCGATTATGTGCTTGAAGTAATTTACCGGGAAGCAAAAAAGCTTAATATTATTACAAGTTGAAAAGCGCATTTATTGCTGTAATCGGCAGACCATCGAGTGGGAAATCGACTCTAATAAACAGAATTTGCAGGCAGAAAGTCTCTATTGTTTCAACTTCACCGCAGACTACTCGTAACAAGATACGAGCCATTTACAACGATTCCGAAGGGCAACTGGTGTTTATCGATACTCCCGGCTACCATGTTTCGGATAAGAAGTTTAACCTCTATTTAAAAGAGCAGGTTAAATCGGCACTGGAAGAGGTAGACCTGGTTCTTTATGTTATCGATGTAACCAGAAAGCCCGGAGAGGAGGAGGGAGAGATTTGCAGAATCACCTCAGCCTTTGCCGATAAGCTTGTTATAGCTCTGAACAAGATAGACGAAAAAAACAACTATGTAGTAGAAATTAGAAAGTTCCTGGAAGAGGAAGCTAGAACTGCTAAAATATTTGAGATATCCGGATTAACCGGAGCAGGTGTGGGAGAGCTGATGGATGAGCTTTTGGATATTGCACCCGAGGGGGTTAAGTTTTATCCTGAAGAGTATTACACCGACCAGGAACCGGAGTTCAGGGCTTCCGAGATTATAAGAGAAAAGGCAATAACACATGTGAGGCAGGAGATACCGCACGCCCTGTATGTAGAGATTTCGGATATGGAGCTTCAGCAAGAAGGGCAGAAGCTCTGGATAAGAGCTTTTCTTGTGGTTGAGCGCGAAAGCCAGAAGGGGATTATGATCGGTAGAGGGGGCAGGATGATTCGAACCATTCGACTGGAGGCCCAGGAGGAACTTAATCAAATTTTCCCCTACGTAGTGCATCTGGACCTGAGGGTAAAGGTTAATCCCAGGTGGAGAAAAAATAATTCCCTTCTTTCTAAATTGTTTAAGTAGTTTTTAAGATTTCTATTGTTTTATCAATATTACCAACATAAATAATGGGTTTTAGTCGGGTAAAAAAGCCGTTTTCCACAACGCCTGGTATTCTATTAAACTCAACTTCCATTTTTACCGGATCAACAGGTTCCTTAAAGTTGATGTCCAGAATAATATTCCCCTGCTCTGTAATCACCGGACCGATCTTGCGTAAAGCCGTGCGAATCTTGACCACTCCTCCCATCTTTTCTATGGCTCTGGTTACAGGTACTCTGGCCTGAGGGATGACTTCTACCGGCACGGGAAACCTCATTCCCAGGTTTTCTACCTTTTTTGAGCTGTCCACAACGATTATAACCTTCTTAGAGTAATATGCTATTATCTTCTCCATCAGGAGAGCACCGCCGCCGCCCTTGGTAAGGTAAAGATGGGAGTCAACTTCGTCTGCTCCATCAATGGTAAGGTCAAGCTCCCCTTCGATTTCGGGGTCCGCCAACCTGCGAAGAGGGATGTCAACCTGCTGAGACTCTATTTCTGTTTGCAGGCTGGAAGCTACGGCCAGGATATTTTTTAGCTTACCCTCTCCAATTAGTTCTCCGATTCGTCGTATTGCCCATATGGCTGTAGTTCCTGTTCCCAGACCCAGTTTCATACCATCCTTTACCTCTCGATCGACTACCGTTTGAGAGATAAAAGCCTTTATCTCATCCAGACCCTTTGTTTCGGGATCATCAATTCCAAGCATGCTTTTTTCCATTTAGCAACTCACCTCTTAATTCTATCAATCTTACGATTCGAAGAGTGTTTCGTAAGATTGTCTGCGCTGTGCGTGTAGATTGTGTGTCTAATAATGCTTCAGGGCTTTTTCTATCTTCTCTTTCCCTGCTGCCAGAAGAAAATTGGCCAGTCTGGGACCCCTATCTTTTCCTATAAGAGCCTGATATATATATTTAAAAAAGTCTCCTGTCTTTAGCCCCGATTTCCTTGCGGTGTCGAAGAGGACCTTAGAAAGAGACTGATCATCGCAGCTATCAAGCTTCTCAATCACCTCATTCTTAAAAAGAGAAAGAACCTTTCTGCCGGTATCATCTGTCTCTATTGGTTTGTCATCTTCTCCCTTTAAAAGAAATTTAAACTCATCCGGTGCGTATAGATTTATCCAGTTCCATGCGCATCTTGCTCTGGCACGGATATAATCCTTCTCATCATCCACTATACCCTTGAAACCTTCGACCACCGCTTCAACATCTCCCACATGTATCTGTACAAGGTTGCAGAGATGGCGGAAGGGAACCTGGTAGGGAATACGTCCGGGAGGTTCTCCTATCTGGGATAGCTCGTATATACGCTTCTCTTTAGCCTCTCTCTTCTCCCCAATCTTTTCCAGGCCAAAATATATCCTTTCACACCTGTCGTAATCTTCGTATATTTTAAGCACATCAAGGTCGAAGGAGATGGCGAACTCGGTGTTGGGCCTGGTGCCTGCAAAGAGATACCTTATAACCTGAGGTTGATAGATTGCAAGAACGTCCTTAAGCGATACCACATCTCCGGTGGATGAGGAGATTTTCCCGCCTCTACCCTTGATGCTTAGAAAGTCGTATTGAAAGGTTACCGGTGGGCTGTGTTCGTACACTGCTGTAACTATCTTTTTTGCAGTGTCGAAAGAGCCTCCTTCGGAGTGATGATCCTTGCCTGCAGGTTCAAAATCAACATCCTCGAAATCCCAACGCATTGGCCAGTCCACCCGCCATGGCAACTTAACCGAAGAGGTTTTTCTGATATCCAAATTTTGCCGATTCCCGCAGGAGTTACAGCTATAAGTTATCTCCCATTCTCCATCCCAGTTAAGCATTTTTGTGGTGTCTCTCTGACAGGAGGTACAGAACACAGAGAGAGGCCACCAATCATGCGGAAGGGGAGATGTGCGATGTTCGTTAAGGATCTTCCTGATGGTTTCACGTTTTTCCAGCGCTTTCTTAATCCCCCCTGCATAGGTAGAACTTTTATACATGTTTGCTTGATATATGTACTCGGGCTCTATACCGAGCAGTGGGAGAAGCTCTTCAAGCTCTTTTTCATAAACTCTGGCGTAGCTCTCTTCTCTCCCCTCGGGGTCAGGTACAGATGTTATGGGTTTTCGAAGGTAAGTTTCCATGATCTGGCGGTTTTTAATGTTAGAGGGGACTCTTCGAAAGACATCGTAATCATCCCACGAATAGATAAAGCGTACCTTCTTACCCTTTTGTCTGAGGGCACGTACCACCAGCTCAACAGAGATAATTTCACGAAAATTGCCTATGTGGACGGTTCCAGAAGGGGTGATCCCCGAAGCACATACATATACCTCCTTATCACCCTTTTCACGAATTATTTTCTCTGCGTAGTAATCGGCCCAGTGTAGTTGTTTTTCTTCCATAATTTCCAAGGGATTATATCCTTGATTTTGTAGTTATTCAACCGTAATAGAGATCAACCGATATTAAAACTATTGTGCTATACTGACGATAAAGAGATTATGAAACAACTTTTCCTTCTTATGTTTTTTCTTGCAGGCAGTGCGGTATTCTGTCTGGAAGAGGGATACGCATCATGGTACGGAGGAAAGTTCCATGGCAGAAGCACGGCCAGCGGAGAGATCTTTAATACCGACGATTTTACCGCAGCTCATCGCACTCTGCCCTTCGGGACAAGGGTTAAAGTTACCAACCTTGAAAACGGCAAATCAACGATAGTAAGAATAAACGACAGAGGGCCATTTATTAGGGGCAGAATAATAGACCTATCACGTGCTGCAGCAGAAACAATAGATATGATGCACGCCGGTGTAGTAAAAGTCAGGATAGAGGTAGTGGAAACTCCGGAAAAGGAGAAACCGGAAGCAGGTAAAATCGTGATGGAGAAGTCAATCAGCGCTCCAGATGCAGAAGCCGGTCTGATCATTCAGGTAGGTGCCTATGCAGTACGGGAGAATGCCGTAAATGTAAATAATATTCTTAAAGCGGAGGGGTTTTCTCCTCAACTGGAAGATGCGGAGTCAGGTATTACAAAAGTGATCATTGTGGGAGTCTTGCCTAAGGAAATTAACGAGGTAAAAAGCAGGCTCCGTAAAATAGGAATCTCGGCAGTACTTGTCAGGCGCAGATAGGGTAAGCAGCGGTTATTCGAAGAAGCCGCACCCATGTGCTTCTCTCCATAGGAAAGCTTGACAGAAATACCTGTTTTTAAATATATTTATCCTGAATCGGAAAAGAAAGAGCAGGGCCCATAGCTCAGTTGGTTAGAGCGGCGGACTCATAATCCGTAGGTCCAAGGTTCAAGTCCTTGTGGGCCCAAAGACCGGGCAGTTAATCATTAAGATCTGCCCGGTCTTTTTTATTCACTAGTATTTGTCTTAAAGATTATGCTTATGATCAAGATGAGTACCCGTTGGGAGTCCGCCTTAAAAACTCTTTAAGGGGAGTTAAGATGGCAAGCATCATCCGGGCAATTGAGAAGCGCAGATCGGTAAGAACTTACGATGATACCCCTCTTTCGAATGAAGAGAAGAGAAGGATAGAGGAAGTTATTGAGAAACCGCTCTCCTGCCCCTTTGGGAATAAGTCACGATTCTGCACGATCGATATGTCGGAGATTGACAAAAGGGAGGCAAGAGGGTTGGGTACCTATGGATTTATAAAAGGAGCAACCCTTTTTATAATCGGAGCTGCAGAAAAGCATCATCGTGCTCTGGAGGATTTTGGGTACCATCTGGAGAAGATAATTCTTGAATTAACTGTAATGGGATTTGGTACATGCTGGATGGGAGGGACTTTCAACAGGGCTAATTTTGCAAGGCGGATAAGCATAAGGGAAAATGAGCTGTTACCGGCAATTACTCCGGTGGGGTATCCTTTAAACAGACGCTCCTTAAGGGAAAATCTGATAAGGTTAGCAGCAAGTGCAAGAAAGAGAAAGCCATGGGAAGGGCTTTTTTCCCTTGGTGATGTTGAACATCCACTGGAGAGGGAATCGGCGGGCCGCTATCAGATTCCGCTGGAAATGGTACGAATCGGTCCTTCGGCTTCCAACCGTCAGCCCTGGCGAATTGTAAAGGAGCAGACAGGAGAGGTATTTCACTTTTACCTGAGAAGAACAAAGGGATACGGGAAAATAGTACCGGAGGTAAGCCTTCAGAACATCGATATGGGGATAGCCATGTGTCATTTTGAGTTTTCCGCCGGTGAGCTGGGACTTAATGGCAGATGGATAGAAAGAGAGCCTGAAGATAAACCGCCTGGCATGGAATACATTGTAAGCTGGGTGGGATAATCTATACTGCCCTCACTCTTCGATCTTATCCACTTCCATGGATAGGAATGACTTTAGAATCTCTCGCTGACTCTGTTCGCGTGCTGCATTTATTTCTTCTATATTTTTATCCAGCATTCCAATTACCCTTCCGTCGAGCTGTTCATCTTTAACCATTTCCGGGAGTATGCTGCGAACCTCACCGATGGACATCCCCTTACGATAGGGGCGATCTTCAAGGAGGGCCGTAAAGACATCTGCTGCCTGGATGATTCTTGAACCAAGAGGAATTTCTTCTCCGGTGAGATGGAAGGGATACCCATCACCCCTTAGTCCTTCGTGATGGAAAGAAGCCCACGGTACAATAGATTGAAATGTTTCTATCCGGGATAGAAGCTGAAAGGTGTAGTAGGGATGCTTCTTTAAAATACTGTATTCTTCCGGCGTGAGAGGCCCTGCCTTTTCTAATATTTCTCTCGGGGTGGAGAGTTTTCCCGGATCGTGCAGGTAACCTGCCACCTGAATAAAGACGCGTTCCTGGCGGGATAACCCCATTAAGCGGGCCAATTTTTCTGCTACCGCTGTCACCCCACTGGAATGGGTTGCAGTATGTCTGCTTCTAAAGTCGATAATTCGCGCAAAAAGTCTTGCAAGTTCGAGTAAGCTCCGGCATCTGCTACCATGGAGAGATTTCGCACCCCCCGGAACATCTCCGAATCTTTTTGCGGAAAGAAGGCTTCCAGCCAGAAAGCCTCTTTTCTTGCAATTTTCTTGAAAACTGCCACAAGCTCAGGGTCGAAAATCTTATCTGCCCGTTTTTCCACCTTCTCTATGATGGACTCAACCTGTAGCAGCACCTCTTCATCGGATTTAATCAGCACTGCTACACGGTCGGAAAGATTGAGGATGTGGCTTCCACGGGAGACGGGAATATCCTTAAATGTTCTGCCCTTTCCCCCATCCCAGGGCACATGGTGGAATCTGATAAGACTTGCTTCCTTAAAAAAACTTTGGGTATTGCGCAAGAAACCTGTAACCCAGCTCAGCATGACCATGAGGATTTTTTAACTCGAACTCAAGGGCGTCCAGCCTGCTTCTTAAGGAGAGGGCAACTATATCGTGCAGCGCTCCGGCCAGAGCAAGACTGTTTTTCTGCTCTGTAGGCAAACCCAGCTCGTTACCGATACTGTGAGCGATGTAAGCGACTCTTATATGATGATTTGCGACGGCTGGACTCACCAGATCTACAGCCTGTGAAAGGGTCATTATGAGGTCAAACTGACGGATATTGTAGTCTCTGATCATGGAAACCAATTTCAGGCTGTTATTATAGCCAGCACATCCCCTGTTTTTATTTGATCGCCGGGTTTTGCCGAGATATCTTTAATATACCCATTTGCAGAGGCATATATCTCTGTCTCCATTTTCATGGATTCTATTATAAACAGAACATCCCCTTCAGATACCTTACTGCCTTCATCTGCAACAATGCGGAGCAGGATTCCTGGAAGGGGAGCTTCTACGAGGTTACCCTTTCCATCGGGTCTGTTGCTGACTCTACTTTTACCGGAATCCTGGCTTTTCGAAGGGGAGAGATTGACGGCGCGCTGCACTACCTCTCGCTCTCCCGCCTTCCCGTCGGTATCGGAAACAACCGGAGTATTTTTCTCTTCTGCCGCCCTCTCTCTTACTTTGATCTGATAGGGTATTCCGTTAACGATTATTTGGCCGTTACTTAAGCTCACTTCATGATCCATCTCGTTTACAGTAATCACATAAGTAGAAGATTTTGTAAACTTTGGAGATGCTTCCCTCTCTTTCTGTGTATCTTCCTCCGTTTTTTTCCGCACTCCTATCTTCCCTTCACCTTTAAGGTAGGCGATACCCTTTTCCTTGCAGGTAGCGGTAATAAAGATATTTTCTTCGGTTACAGCCAGTCCTTCCTCCCGAAGCGTTTTCTTAGCCGCCTTTATCCCCTTTGAAGGATCCTCGTCGTTTATATCGATGGGGCTTCTATCGGTAGGCTCTAAATTGAGCTGTTCGCCCGCAAGTCTTACAATTTCTGGGTCTGGCGGAGCGGGAGTTTTCCCGAAATAGCCCAGTACCATTTTACCGTAACCTTCTGCGATTTTCTTCCACGGTCCAAAAAAAACATTGTTGAAGGCCTGCTGAAAGTAGAACTGAGATACAGGAGTAACGGAGGTTCCGAAGCCTCCACGTTCCACCACCTCACTCATAGCGGCGGCCACCTCGTTATACCTATGGAGGATATTGTTATCCCTCATCATCTGTGTATTGGTTGTAAGGGCACCGCCGGGCATGGGGGAGAAGGGAATAAGGGGTTCAACCTTCTGTGCTTCCGGCGGTAGAAAGTAATCGGACATGCACTCCTTAAATATCTCTTCAGCCTCAAGAATTTTCTTTATATCCACACCCAGTTCATACTCAGTGCCTCTAAGTGCATGCCACATCGTGGCAATATCGGGCTGGCAAGTGCCTCCGGAGACCGGAGCCATGGAAAGGTCTATTTGATCTACACCGGCCTCCAGAGCTGCTTTATAGCATAGAATGCTAATGCCTGCAGTCTCGTGGGTATGAAAGGAGAGATGTGTGCCATTGCCTAGCAGTTTTCGTGCCTTTTTTATCGTGTCGTAGACCTTGGAGGGTACCGCGGTACCCGATGCATCTTTGAAGCAGATGGAGTAAAAGGGGATATGGGCATCAAGAATTTTTTTAAGCACCTCTATATAAAAATCGGAGGTGTGGGCTCCGGTTGCCCCCGGTGGCAGCTCCATGAGGGTGATGCATACTTCGTGTTTAAGCCCGGCTTCATGGATACACTTTCCGCTGTATATAAGATTGTTCACATCGTTAAGAGCATCAAAATTGCGTATGGAAGTGATGCCGTGCTTTTTAAACAACTTTGCGTGAAGCTTTATGATGTCGCGCGGTTGTGATTCCAAACCTACAACATTGATACCCCGTGCCAGTGTCTGTAGCTCAGCAGAGGGACCTGCGGTTTTACGTACGGCATCCATCATATCAAAGGCATCTTCGTTGCAGTAGAAATAGAGAGACTGGAATCTTGCTCCTCCTCCCACCTCAAAGTGATTAAGTCCTGCAGCTACGGCTGCCTCGACTGCCGGAAGAAAATCTTCGGTAAAAACTCTGGCTCCGTAAACCGATTGAAAGCCGTCTCTAAAAGCGGTAATCATGGTTTTTATTTGTTTCTTCATAATCCCGTCCTTTTTGCAGTGAGGCAATATATTACAGTGTATTTGTATAGTTTACAAGTAGGAATAGATGGGGTCAGGTCTTGAAATTTGACTTTTTATTTAGTTCAACTAAGATTAAGCCTTCTATTAAACCTAAGGCTCATTTGAAGGCTCTCTTAACCTCATAATTTAGGATCAGTGACTAACATGCAGCAGAAATCAGAGGAACCCGCCGGGAATACTATAACTGTTATGTCAAATTTCAAGACCTGACCACTCTATTAAAGTTGCTAAATGAGAAACTTAAATCGAATAGAGTTGCACATTAAGAAACAACGAAATTAATTTTTTTCTTTTGGGGGATGACACGGTTATGATATTCATTTAGAATAAATTGAGGAATAGATACTGAAACGGTGGAAATTAAGATTTAAGAAAAGTAAAAAAAAATATCGGAGAGTAAAGATGAAAACAGAATATACTATAAAATGTTTAAAATGTGGGAAAAGCTATACGGATGGTATAATGACACTCACCGATGGCTGTAACGAGCCTGCCTTTCTTCGCACCGTCTATACAAAAAAGAGAATCTCCCCCGGAGACAGGGCACTCGGTCTGTATATGTACGGCGATTGGCTTCCTTTAAGACGTTCGATAAGAGGATCAAGTGCTCCCGTTTCCTATCGCGGGGAGAAGCTGGGGGAAAAAATAGGGGTTAAAAATCTCTGCATAACATTTAACGGATACTGGCCGGAGCGGGGAGTGAATATGACCACCGGAACCTTTAAAGAGTGTGAGGCTTACAGCGTATGTGCGCGATTACCTGAGAGCTTCGACCAAACACTGGTTGTATCATCCGCAGGAAATACGGCGAGGGCATTCGCCAGGGTTTGCTCCGAGAATAATATTCCGCTTATCGTGGTCATTCCGGAGAGAAACCTGGATGTGATGTGGTTTACAGAGCCGGTAAATCCATGTGTAAAACTCATAGTAGCGGGAGAAGACAGCGATTATACCGATGCAATAGTCCTGGCCGATTTTATTAGCGGGATGGAAGGGTTTGTTGCAGAAGGGGGGGCGAAAAATGTTGCCAGGCGAGACGGAATGGGTACCAGCATGCTTTCAGCGGTTACCACTTTCGGCGAAATCCCCCATTACTATTTTCAGGCCATAGGAAGCGGAACTGGTGCCATAGCCGCCTGGGAGGCCAACTTGAGGTTGATAGAAGACGGCAGATACGGAAAACGAAAAGCCAGATTGTATGTTTCTCAAAATGCACCGTTTACCCCAATCTACGATTCATGGAAAAGAGGTTCCCGGGAGTTTATCGAACCGGATCCCCATATTGCCAGAGCTCAGATAGGTACAATTTATGCTAAGGTGCTTTCGAATCGCAAACCACCTTACGGTATTAAAGGCGGTTTATACGATGCATTGCTGGATACAGGAGGAGATGTATTAAAGGTGGAGAACCAGGAGGCAGAGGCAGCGGCCGGGCTTTTCAGGGAAACTGAAGGGATAGATATTGCTCCCGAAGCAGCGGTTGCCCTGGCCAGTCTTATAAATCGAGTCAAAGAGGGAGAAATAGAAGAGGAGGCTCTGATTATGCTTAATATAACCGGAGGAGGGATGGAGAGGCTCCGGCGCGAGAAAAAGCTCTACTATCTTAAACCCACAGGTAGGGTCATAAGAAAGGAAATAAGCAGAGAGAAGGTCGAAGAGGTTATTGGAGAGATAACGGCAAAGAAAGAGTATAGGAGGTGAGATGAATAATTATACAGATTTATTCGATAAATGTTCTACCGAAGAAGGCTACTTCGGAAAGCTTCGGGCAATGGAGGATAAATACTTTACCAGACCAGTTTTCGATTCCAATCCCGGAAGAGTAATGAAGTTCCAGGGGAAAGAAGTTATTATGTGGTCGGTTAATAACTACCTGGGATTGGCTCAAAACGAGGAGATAAGAGAGGCAGCAGAAGAAGCGGTTAAACAGCACAGCATGAGTACTCCCATGGGTTCAAGAATGATGAGCGGCAACACACCTTTTCACGAAGACTTCGAAGCCTCACTTGCCCGGTTTACGGAAAAAGAGGCAGCCATACTTTTTAACTACGGCTATCTTGGGGTCATCGGAACAATTCAGGCTCTGGTCGGCCAGGATGATGTTATTC
>Ga0180301_10002129_pt1 | contig 15594 bp, 15 predicted proteins | sample GuaBasSediGuay16_FD_121797 | JGI IMG/M metagenome (GOLD analysis project Ga0180301, IMG submission 121797) | Subseafloor sediment microbial communities from Guaymas Basin, Gulf of California, Mexico - Guay16, Core 4569-2, 12-15 cm | ecosystem: Environmental > Aquatic > Marine > Hydrothermal...
CGCGCCTCAGCGTCAGTATCGGTCCAGGAAGTCGCCTTCGCCACCGGTGTTCCTCCTGATATCTACGAATTTCACCTCTACACCAGGAATTCCACTTCCCTCTCCCGTACTCCAGCCTCTTAGTTTCAGACGCACTTCCGAAGTTTAGCCTCGGGCTTTCACGCCTGACTTAAAAGGCCGCCTGCGCGCGCTTTACGCCCAGTAATTCCGAATAACGCTAGCACCCTCCGTATTACCGCGGCTGCTGGCACGGAGTTAGCCGGTGCTTCCTTCAGTGGTACCGTCAGTGCCCCGTGATATTAGCACGGGCATGTTCTTCCCACTTGACAGAGCTTTACGACCCGAAGGCCTTCATCACTCACGCGGCGTTGCTGCGTCAGGGTTTCCCCCATTGCGCAAGATTCCCCACTGCTGCCTCCCGTAGGAGTCTGGACCGTGTCTCAGTTCCAGTGTGGCTGATCATCCTCTCAGACCAGCTAGCCATCGTCACCTTGGTAGGCCCTTACCCTACCAACAAGCTAATGGCACGCGGGCTCCTCCCCAAACGGTAGCTTACTTTGAGAGGCCACCTTTGGACTTGGCATCCTCAGATGCAAGACTTTATCCGGTATTAGCACCGCTTTCGCGGTGTTATCCCCGATTCAGGGATAGATTACCCACGCGTTACTCACCCGTTCGCCACTTTACTCTCCCCCGCAAGCGGGAGATTTCTCGTTCGACTTGCATGTGTTAAGCACGCCGCCAGCGTTCATTCTGAGCCAGGATCAAACTCTCCAAAAAATCTGGTTTGAAAATCGCCGGAAAGCCGACCCATCACAAGCTCACTATTTAGTTTTCAAAGATCAAATCACCCGGAACTCTCGCGAGTCTCGCGAGTAACGTGTTAAATAATAGAGTCGGGATCCCCCCTTGTCAAGGGTTTTTTTCAAGTTTTTCGTCAAGGAAATTTCCATCCTTAATTCGGATCCTATGATATCTCTTTTTCCCTGCTCTTAGCAGAATCTCCTTCCTATTCAAGTCCTTATCAGTAATGAGCATTTCAATGTTCGTGATTCGCCTGCCGTTTACATAGGCTCCACCCTGTTGAATGAGTCGCCTTGCTTCTCCCCTGCTTGTGCACAGCGACACATCACAAAACAACTTGAATGCGGGAATTCCTTTACGTAACTTGTTCGCGTCAACGACAGTTGTTGGGATGGAAGTAGCTTCCTCCCAAGCTATATCTCTCGGTATCACGCTTGAGGGAAGAATCTGTGGATCAATAGTTCGGCTCCCGAATAAGGCATATGATGCCCGGAGTGCATTTTCAGCTTCCTTTCGCCCGTGGGCAAGCCTTGTAACCTCGAATGCCAAGATAGACTTGACGCTATTCAGGTCAAACCCATTCAGTTTGCGTACTTCGTCAATTTCCGCTAAAGGCAAAAACGTGAAAAGAGACAAAAATCGTATAACATCCGCATCGGCAGTATTGACCCAGAATTGATAATAATCATAAGGTGTTGTCAATCTTGAGGCCAACCAAACAGCGCCCCGCGCAGTCTTGCCCATTTTATCTCCCGAACTCGTTGTTATAAGGGGGAAAGTAATACCGTGAGCTGAACCATGCCCAACGCGTCTGATCAGCTCGATGCCGCCAACAATGTTTCCCCACTGATCCGCTCCTCCCATCTGAAGAACGCAATTTTGCGTTTTGTAGAGATGTAAGAAGTCATAGGCCTGTAAAAGGCTATAGTTGAACTCAATAAAAGTTAAGCCTGTTTCCAATCGCTTCCGGCAAGATTCGCTAGCCAACATCCTGTTCACACTGAAATGACGTCCAATATCCCTCAAAAAGGGTATGTATCGAAGCTGTAAGAGCCACTCAGCATTGTTGAGAAGCAAGGCTCGGTCTTTCTCAAAATCAAGAAACCTGGCCAACTGTCTTTTCAGGGTTTCGGTATTTTCATTGACTTGCTGGGATGTTAACATTTGCCGCATTTCACTTTTCCCGCTTGGATCTCCCACCAATGCGGTGCCGCACCCATCAGGGCAATGACTCGGTGCCCATGCCGTTGCATGTGAGCCAGTGCCATAATTGGAATCAAACTCCCAACATGAAAGCTAGGGGCAGTGGGATCAAAACCAATGTAGCAGGTTACAGGCTGCTCAAGCAATCGATAAATGCTATCATCGCCGGTTGTCTGTTCAACAAAACCGCGTTGCTTCAATACCTCAAAAACATTCTTCAACGGATTAGCCTCTGGAGCGAAATTATGACTCTTCAAACATGCCCTTAGCCGTGAGTCAAGGTGTTATGTAACATTACTGACTTTAAGGTCCATGTAAAACAAAAACTTTATCATTTTGCAAAGTCTACCGCTCTGGTTTCTCTAATTACTGTTACTTTGATCTGACCCGGGTATGACAGCGATTCTTCTACGCTCTTGGCAATATCGCGACTTAACAGAACAACCTCAGCATCTGAAACCGTTTCACTTTCCACGATAATTCGTAACTCACGTCCTGCTTGAATAGCATACGATTTGCTGATTCCTGTAAAGGATTCTGCAATCTTTTCCAGCTCTTCCAAGCGCTTTACATAACTCTCCAGTGTTTCTTTCCGGACACCCGGCCGTGCTCCTGAAAGGGTATCTGACGCCTGGAGCAAGACTGCGAGCACTGATGCAGGTGCAACGTCCTCATGATGGGCGGAAATCGCGTGCACGATAGCCGGTGGCTCCCCATATTTTCTGGCCAGTTTTGCTCCAATTAAGGCATGAGGGCCTTCGACCTCGTGGTCTACGGCCTTGCCGATGTCGTGAAGGAGCCCTGCCCTTTTCGCCTGCTTGACGTTTAATCCCAGTTCAGCAGCCATGATCCCACACAAAAACCCAACCTCTATAGAATGACGCAATACATTTTGCCCATAACTCGTTCGAAACTTCAATTTCCCAATAAGTTGGATCAGTTCAGGATGTATTCCATGGACGCCCAGGTCAAAGGCAGCCTGTTCCCCCGCCTCGCGTATCTCTACATCCATCTCCTGAGAAACCTTTTTTACTGTTTCTTCAATCCTGGCGGGATGAATGCGCCCATCATTGATCAACCGTTCCAGGGAAAGGCGGGCTACCTCACGTCGAACAGGGTTAAAGGCTGACAGTATCACTGCCTCTGGTGTATCATCTATGATCAAATCCACTCCTGTCGCAGCTTCAAGTGCTCTTATGTTGCGTCCTTCCCGTCCGATAATCCGGCCTTTCATCTCGTCGCTGGGCAGATTTACGACAGAAACTGTCGACTCTGCCACATAATCACCTGCATAACGCTGGATAGCAGTGGCGATGATCTTTCTAGCTTTCCGATCCGCTTGTTCCCGGCTCTCGTTTTCCACACGCTTTATGAATTTTGCCGCCTCATAACGAGCTTCTTTTTCCATCGTCTTAATCAGCGTATTTTTGGCTTCATCGGCCGTAAAGCCGGAGATTTTTTCCAATAGTGCTTTCTGTTGTTCAATCAAAGCTGCATATTTGGCTTGCTGTGCATGAATCAGTTCTTCCTTTTTGATAAGCTCCCGCTCCCTCTTAACAATACTCATGTCGCGGCGCTCGAATTGTTCCAACTTTCGATCAATATTTTCTTCTTTTTGGATAAGGCGCTTTTCCCTGTTTTTAAGTTCTGCGCGTATCTCTTTTGTTTCATTTTCAAAATCAAGCTTCATCTGATAGAGTTGGTCTTTTGCAGAGAGCTTGGCTTCTTTTAATGCCGTCTTGGCTTCTTTACGTGCCTTGTTGACTATGGCCGCGGCTTCTTGTTCCGCGGCTTTGATCTTGCCTGCCGTGAGTCTGCTGCGAACCCAAAAAGCGAGCAGAAAACCGGCGCCAAAGACTATGATGCTAAGAAAGATAACTGAAGTAATTTCCATATGAACGTCCCCTTACAAAAGGATAAATTGGCTGTAACGCTCGATTGTAACAAGTGAAATCGGTAAAGGTTAGATGGCGAGATACAGGTGGAAGCGAAATATAACAGTAAAGCTAGTCAACCTGGCCCGAAGTTGGGGTCAGACGATTAATCAAAAGCTAAAAGATTGCGGGCAAACCTTGTTTGCCTGCTTTCTGGGCGTATGCACCTTTGTTGAGATAAAGTAAAGAACAAATATTGCGTGCTTTCTACAGAGCGAAGCCCCAGGTCGTAGAGGCACGAGTTTTTCTTTGCTTCCAAATACACAAATATATTCAAGTATCTACCGCCTTGTTTTGTTATTTTGCTAACACATTACCCGGTGTATCTAAATATACCTTATATATACAAGCGTTACCCCCACCACGGTGCCGTGTCGGCAGGCTCTCTAGAACCTGCTTTCACAGGTGGGCACCTTATTGCTTCTTTAGGCTTTTCCGAGAATACCAGAACATGCACACCAAAGCAAGAGAAGGTTCCCGTTTCATATCTGTTGGCTCAGAGAAACTTCTGCCGAACACGAACACGGCAGGGGTCACGCCTAAGCCCCAATTACCTCCTGTTTATCCGTTGGCATTGATATAGTCGATCAGAACTTGACAGCGTTGATCAATGTCACTCAAAAGCTTCTCGCGCTGATCCTTCATTTCGAAATAGTCGCAGGCAATGTTTAAAGCCGCTAAAATGACGGAGTCTAACCTGCTGGGTCCCTCACCAGAGGCTTGGGCCTTTCCTACCTGTTTGGCTACATACCTTGCGATTCTCTCCGCCTGAGATGCTTCAACATTCGCCCTGAATGTGTATGTCTGACCGAACAGCTCTATTCTAATTATTCGATCCACAGGATTCAAAACTTTACATTAAATCCACAGCCATCTTCACCGCAAGGCAATACATTTTATGTTGAGCCAAGAACTTCATCAAGTCTTTTTAGCAGGTCGCCTATCCTCGATCTAACCACGGACTTTTCCTCGATATAGCGTTGTTCGCTTGCATCCTTTCTCCTAAGGGCGTCTTCAAGATTATTGATCTTTGCCTCAAGCCTTGACCGACCATCCTGGAGATCATGACATATCTGTACTAACCCTTTTACCTTTTCTTCAAGTCTTTTGAATTGCTCGTTGATACCCTCTTCTTTGATCATGACAAGCCGCTTAAAATTACAATATTTTCTGCCATGGATTCCCAGCCATGGTAAGTTTAAACAAATATCTGGGTAGAAGTCAAGAGGATTTTGGGTTTCCCCCGTTGATCCTTTGTCGAACAAGATTCTCAGCTTTGATAAGGTCTTGTCTGGTATTTATACCAAGGAGTTCAAAACTATCAGGAGCCTCGACAAGGGAAACAGGTTGACCATTTTTGCAAGCCATATCTACTATATCGGTTAAATAAAACTCACCCTGAGCATTATCGTTCCTCAGGTTCGGAAGAGACTCTGCGAGAAAATCAATCTTTGCACAATAGGCCCCTGTATTAACCAATGTAATTTTCTTCTCTGCATTGCTTGCGTCTGATTCCTCCACAATGCGCATCACATTCCCGTGCGCGTCAGAAAGGATCCTTCCATACCCAAAAGGCTTTTGAAGTCTTGTTGCAAGAACGGTCAAGTCTGCTTGCCGAGCCTTATGTTGATTTATTAAGGTAAAAACAGTTTGGGGCCTTATTAGCGGCGTATCGCCGCATAGAATAACAACATCGAGTGCATTGGCTGGGAGTTCTGGCAAGGCCGTCATCACCGCATGTCCGGTGCCAAGTTGCTCTTTTTGAAGTGCAAAACGAAGAAAAGGATATGCCGATAGAGCAGCCTGTACACTTTTTGCCTGATGCCCTACAACCAAAACAACGTTATCGACTACACTCAAAGCAGTCTCCACAACATATCGGATCATGGGAACCCCGGCTATCTCATGCAGCACCTTAGCACGCTTTGACTTCATGCGGGTACCCTGCCCGGCAGCCAATATGATGGCAGATACATCTTGGGAAGGCTTAAAACGCCCTGAACTTCCACAACTCATTGTAATTACAAATATTTAAGGCAAGGATTAATCGAGCAAACCCCTTGGCCTGTATAAAAAAAGAGGGCAAGTGAATCCAACTTGCCCCTATCATAAGGCTTTGGGATTAAGAGCCTTGCTATTCGGGCTTTTTGGTTTCTGCTATCTTAAGCCTGGTAATTGCGCGTTCTAGAGCAGCCAGCGCCCTCGTGAAATCGATGTCTTCTCGCTTCCTTGCCTCAGCCAATCGCTCTTCTGCCCGTTTAACAGCAGCCCTGGCTCGCTTTACGTCAATATCTTTCCGCAGCTCGGCAGATTCCGTTAAGATTGTAACTTTGTTGCACAAAACTTCCGCAAAGCCGCCATTTACAAAGGCTACCTGTTCATTGTCAGTTCTATCGGTGTATCTTAGCATTCCTATCTTGAGGGCGGTGAGAAACGAAGTATGGCCGGCCAGTACGCCAAACTCCCCATATCTGCCCGGGGCAATTACAACCTTGGCCTCTTCGCTAACTACCAACCTGTCGGGGGTAACAACTTCTAATGTTAGATTACCAGCCACAATATTACCTGACTCTCTTTAACGTTATTTAAGTGCAGCAAGCCTTTCAGCCTTAGCTTTTGCCTCTTCTATGGTGCCAACCATATAGAAGGCCTGCTCGGGCAAATCATCATGCTTGCCCTCACAAATCTCTTTAAAGCCACGAATGGTATCTTCTATTTTTACATACTTTCCTTCTACGCCCGTAAACTGCGCCGCCACGTGGAAGGGCTGCGAGAGGAATCGCTGAATTCTTCGGGCTCTCGCAACTGTCAGTTTGTCTTCTTCAGAAAGTTCGTCCATCCCAAGAATAGCTATAATATCTTGCAGGTCCTTATACTTCTGCAAAATTTTCTGAACCGTCCGAGCCACTCCGTAATGCTCTTCGCCGAGAAACTGAGGATCCAAGATACGGGAGCTTGAATCAAGTGGGTCCACAGCCGGATAAATGCCAAGTTCCACAATCTGCCTGGAAAGGACAACCGTTCCATCAAGGTGCGCAAATGTGGTCGCCGGTGCCGGGTCAGTCAAGTCGTCCGCCGGAACATAGACACACTCCACCGCCGTGATAGAACCCTTTTTAGTGGAAGTAATACGCTCTTGCAATTCACCAAGATCAACCGCCAGTGTAGGCTGATACCCCACCGCAGACGGCATCCTGCCAAGAAGGGTGGAGACCTCGGCTCCAGCCTGTGTAAAACGGAAAATATTATCAATAAAAAGAAGCACGTCCATTCCCTCTTCATCCCTGTAATACTCTGCTGCGGTAAGTGCCGAAAGAGCCACCCGTGCCCGCGCTCCTGGAGGTTCGGTCATTTGTCCATAAATCAGAGCCGCCCTGGGAAGTACACCAGATTCTTTCATCTCAAGGTAAAGGTCATTACCCTCGCGCGTCCGTTCTCCCACACCTGCAAACACAGAAATACCGCCATGTTGCATGGCAATATTGTGGATCATCTCCATCATAATCACAGTTTTTCCGACCCCTGCACCGCCAAACATCCCCATCTTGCCACCGCGTGGAAACGGGACAAGCAAATCAATGACTTTAATACCACTTTCCATAACTTCAACCGTGGTATCCTGGTCTGTAAAGGGGGGGGCCGGCCGATGAATCGGAAGAAATTTATCTGTCTTTACGGGCCCTAAGCCATCCACAGGGCGCCCGACCACGTTTAAGACGCGACCCAAGGTTGCTTTACCCACAGGCATCATGATCGGTTTGCCTGTATTTTTGACAGGCATACCCCTTACCAGCCCATCTGTGGTATCCATAGCAATCGTGCGTACTACCCGGTTTCCCAGATGTAGAGCAACCTCGACAACCAGGTTGTCCTTTTCGTCACTGATCTGGGGGTTGCTAATCAATAAAGCAGTGTAAACCAGAGGGAGATCGCCGGTCGGGAATTTGACATCGATGACATTGCCGATCACCTGAACAATTACTCCCATACTAACCACTTCTACTGCCATCCTCTAAACCTCCAATCAAAATCTCCTTTAACTTTCGACCTCACCATGAGCCTCTCAAGGCTTCCGCGCCTCCTACGATATCCATGAGCTCCTTGGTAATCGCTGCCTGGCGGGCCTTATTAAACACCAAGGTAAGCGAGTTGATCATATCGGCACAGTTGGTGGTGGCTTTGTCCATGGCTTGCGCACGCGCGGCATGCTCACTGGTTGAGGTTTCAAGCAAGGCCCTGAAGAGCTGAGCGTACACGCACTTTGGAAGTATTTCAGCCATGAGAGCCTTAGCTGAAGGCTCGCAGATATACTCCGCAACATAGTCTGCTTCTTCATCCCCGTGCGATTTGTCAAACTTCTCAATCCGGCCCATGGGCAACAGTTGCTCCAAAGTGGGTACATATCTTGTCATAGAAACGAATTTAGAAAAGATCACATACGCCTCATCGGTTTCGCCATTCAAGAAGCTCTCGATTAACCCCTTCCCCAGGGTAACAGCGGCGTTAAAACCAAATCTTCCTCCTACGATACCTACATGACTGCTTCGGATATTGTATTTTTTATGATGAAAGTAATCGCGCCCCTTGCGGCCTATACAGGTCAAGCAGACCGTGATGCCCTTTGCAGATTTTTCCTTTATGAAACCCTCCGCCTTGGCTATCAAACTCGCATTAAAACTGCCGCATAGCCCCCGGTCGGAGGTCATCAAAAGCAGGTCTACGTTCTCAACCTTGCGTGAAATGAGAAATGGGTGAACATGCTCCTCCTCTATTGCTGTATGTTCAATAAGCCTCGCCAATACCTGAGCGATTTTATCTGCATAAGGCCAGAAAGCTTCCATTTTTTCTTGTGCACCCTTTAGTTTGGAGGCTGCAACCATGTTCATGGCCTTAGTGATCTTCTGCGTCTTCTTGACCGCCTGAATCTTTCTCTTCACATCCCTGAGTGTTGCCATAACTGACCCCGATATCCAGGTGCCGCGATCACTAACTATCTGATCGTGTCCTTGAACTCCTCATCGTATTGAGACAGTGCCTTTTGCATCAGCTTGTCCAGTTCATCACTAATGACTTTCTTTTCAGAAATCTCAGTAAGGATTTGAGGATACTTGGTTTCGATAAAAGAGTACAGCCCGGTTTCATATTTGCTCAGCACTTCAACAGGATATTTATCCAAAAAACCTCGTGTTCCGGCATATATAATCAGCACTTGCTTTTCGACAGGAAGCGGCTGGTACTGAGGCTGCTTTAAAATCTCACCCAGACGCATTCCTCTGTTGATCTGCCGCTGGGTGGCTTCATCCAGTTCACTTCCAAACTGTGCAAAAGCCTCCAGTTCGCGAAACTGCGCGAGGTCAAGGCGAAGAGAGCCGGCTACCTGTTTCATGGCTTTGATTTGTGCTGCCCCCCCCACGCGAGAAACAGAAAGACCTACGTTGATGGCAGGACGAACGCCAGAAAAGAAAAGACCAGGCTCGAGATATATTTGACCATCAGTTATAGATATCACGTTAGTTGGAATATAGGCAGAAACGTCACCAGCCTGGGTTTCGATAAGAGGCAGTGCGGTCAGCGAGCCTCCGCCCAATTCATCATTGAGTTTAGCAGCACGTTCCAGCAAACGAGAGTGATTGTAAAAAATATCGCCAGGATAGGCCTCCCGCCCTGGGGGACGTCTTAGAAGAAGAGAAATCTGCCGGTAGGCGGCTGCCTGCTTGGAAAGATCATCATAAACGATCAAAGCATGCATCTTGTTGTCACGATAGTATTCTCCCATGGCACAACCAGCATAGGGAGCAATATACTGCAGTGCGGCGGGGTCACTTGCACACGCCGATACCACCGTGGTATATTCCATAGCACCGTGTTTACGCAGCACCTCTACTACCTGAGCAACAGTCGATTTTTTCTGTCCGCATGCAACATAGATGCAGTATACATCCTGTCCTTTCTGGTTAATAATGGCGTCCACAACAACTGCTGTCTTGCCGATCTGCCGGTCGCCGATGATGAGTTCCCGCTGTCCTCGTCCTATGGGCGTCATGGCATCGATCGCCTTGATACCAGTATACATAGGCTCACTGACCGGCTGCCGGGCAACAACCCCGGGCGCAACGGTCTCAATCCTGCGGAATTCTTTAGCGTTGATAGGACCTTTCCCGTCCAGGGGTTCACCGAGAGGTGAGATGACACGCCCCACAACCGCCTCCCCAACCGGTACTTGGGCAATTCTGCCAGTCCGTTTGACTATGTCGCCTTCTTTTAGCTCAATATCTTCACCCAGGATCGCCACGCCCACGTTATCCTCTTCTAAATTAAGAACCAACCCCATGATTCCATGAGGAAACTCAAGGAGCTCCATAGACATAGCCTTTTCCACGCCATACACCCTGGCAATACCATCTCCCACAGATAGGATGGTTCCAGTTTCGCTTATGTCTACCTTCCTGTCATAGTCCTTAATTTGTGCCTTAAGAATATCGCTGATCTCTTCGGCTCTTATCTCCATTAAATAGACTCACCCCTTTGCAAAGATTCTTTTAAACTCAAAAGTTGTGTCTTAATGCTTCCATCCAGGACCAAATCCCCTATCTTAGTCACCACGCCACCGATTAAGGCATGATCAACTGTTATTTCCAGCTTCACCTCTTTGCTCGTTTTTTTGGACAAAGCTGTCTCGATCTTTTGAACAGTTTCTTCGGTAAGATCTACCGCTGAGACAAGATGAGCGCGAACAACACCGGCAAGTTCATCAATAAGTTTTTCGTAACATGTGCAAATATCTCTCAAATACCGTATCCGGCCCTTATCAAATACCACTGAAAGAAAAGACTTCATGATCTCGGAAACATCCAAACGCCCGAGTACCTCCTTCAAAACATTTTTACGGTCTTCTTGCTTGTACAGTGGATTGGAGAGGGCTTGTTCAAACTCCTTTTGTTCGTTGAGAAATCGCACGAATCCGGCTAGTTCTTCCTTATAGCTTTCAGCCTGGCCATCCTCCTTGCCAATGGCCAGAAGAGCGCTGGCATACCGCCTGGCAATTTTGAGGCCTACCATGAAGTTGCCACCACCTTTGTCAGGTACTGCTCAATCAGGCGTTCTTGATCCTCGTCCGTGATATGCTTCTTGATCAATTCCTCTGCCATATGCACAGCCCCTTCGGCTATCTCTGCCCTGAGCCGCTGTTTTGCCTCTTGAAACTCACGCTCGATCTCCTTTCTGGCCTGTTCCTGGAGTTTCTGAGCAGCGACTTTTGCCTCCTCGATTATTTTTGCCTTTAGTGCTTCACCCTGCCGGCCATATTCTGCAATAATTTTTTCAACCTCTCTGTCCAATCGGGCCAGTTTTTCATTGTATTCGGAAATTCGCTCTTCTGCTTCCCGCCTTTGCCTCTCCAAATCGGTTAACTGGTCTTTTATCTGTCGGCGCTTAGATTCAAGTGCCTGAACAACAGGTTTCCTTAACAAATAGATCAATACTCCTGCCAGCAGCACAAAGTTCATTGTAAGCCAAAGTAAATCTTTGCCCCTGTCCGTAGTGGCAGCGTGCCCGCCCTCAGAAGAAGCAATGGCGAATCCGAGAAAAAGAAATATTGATACAATTGCTAACAGGCCGATAACATAACAGTTCTTCCGTGTTCTGCTGGTAAGTTTCACGATACAGCCCTCCCTAATATTTTTTCAGCAATAGCGGCGGAAAAAATCTTCGTCCGGGACTCTAATTCGCGCCTTGCAATTTTTGTCTCTTCAGCAACTTGGCTACGGACAGCCTCCAAATCTGCTTGCGCTCTACGATTAATCTCATTAATGAGCTTCTTTTCCTCTTCCTGGCCAGCCTTCTTGAGACCTTCTTTTTTCTGAACGCCTTTTATCCTGGCCTCGGCTATCTTTGTTTGAAACGTCTGTTCTTTTTGGGCACGATCATGTCCAAGCTGTTTGATAGAATCCTCAAGCTCGAGGATTTTCCTTTTTCTCTCCATCAATATACTGCGAATAGGCCTGTAAAGGACGACATTTAAGATAAAGATGAGCAACACAAAGTTGGCGATCTGTACAAACAGGGAAAAATCAACATTGACCATCACAAACTCCTGCTTTTCAAATCCTGTTGCTGAAACACATGGTAAACAAACTTTCGCAAGGGTGCATACGCCGCCCAGAAATTCCACGTCTATATCACCAATACAGGGAGAGTCAAAGGTTTTTTTCTTTTTCTCGAATCAGGTCTGCCATTCAGCTAACTTAATTGTCTTGGTGCCGACGTTCTCATCGGGCTTCATCGTGCAGTTACCCTGGAAAAGTACGCCGGCGTCAATAACCACAACGGGGGCGGCGAGGTCTCCGAATACCCGGGCTGGGGCATGCAACTCAATGCGGTTTGTGGCGTGGATATTGCCACTCACCTCTCCACTCACTGTAGCGGTGTGGACTGAAATATCGGCGTTAATAACTCCTTTTTCCCCTACAATCATTAGGCCTTCTTTACTTTCTATAGTCCCGCGAAAATGCCCATCCAGCCGAACCGCTCCCTCAAACGCCAGTCTTCCCTCCAGTGTGGTCTGCTCACCCAAAAACGTCTGTATTCCTTTGTTTGATCTTTTCATGCCCGTCCCTCTCTATACCAATATTAGCATTACGTCCATTGACATCTGTTTTTCCCGGCCGTCCCCTGGTGTCGCTTGTTTCTCTGGCCACACATTCGGTCAACGGCTCTACGTAACATGTAGTGGATTATTCCCCCAAAGAATATTGTATCAGTCTAGATTTTTCAATATGATGTAAGCTTTTTCAAACGGCCAAAGTACAACAGAACATTCAACAAATAACAGTTGTGGTCGAAAATTACAAGTTATAGCTCTCGACGGTATAGATCAATTCTTGAACAGAAACCTCCGCATACTAATATTTGCCAGGAGTCCAACGCCAATCATAGTCGACACGAGCGACGATCCGCCATAACTGATCAATGGCAGCGGGACACCCACCACCGGGAGCAACCCCAGAGTCATACCTATATTAATAAAAACTTGCCAGAATATTATGCTGGTAATTCCGACAGCTAACATCGTGCCAAATGGCTCTTTCGAGCTTATCGCGATACCCAATCCCCAGATAACCAGCGAGAGATACAAGGCAACAACCACTGCAGAGCCTATAAAACCCCACTGCTCAGCCAGAACAGAAAAGACGAAATCTGTATGTTGTTCTGGCAAGAAGGAAAGTACGTTTTGGGTACCTTTCAAGAATCCCTTACCAAAAAGCATCCCTGAGCCAACTGCGATCTTGGATTGAATGATGTGGTAGCCAGCACCCAGGGGATCGGTTCCTGGGCTAAGAAAGGCCAGGATCCGTTTTTTTTGATATCCCTTCAAGAAGAACCAGGCTACCGAGCAGCTAAGCGCGCCTGTAGCAATCAAGCATATCAGGGACCGACGTTCAATCTTTGAGAACATGATCATGGTTGCCGCTGTCAGAACAACGATGAGGCTGGTCCCTAAGTCCGGCTGCTTCGCTATCAGAGCGAACGGAATAAACAACCAGATAAGTGGCTTCCAGAGGCGCTTGAGGGTAAAGCCCTTCTCCGAGATGCGATCCGAAAAATAACGTGCCAGCATGACAACTATCGCAATCTTGGTAAGTTCTGATGGTTGAAAGGAAAAAGCGCCCAGCATAAGCCACCGCTTGGAACCCGAGACTTCCTTCCCAAGGAAGATCACACACACTAAAAGGATGATGGAAAAGGTGTAAATTGCAGAGGCCCACTGGTTCAACCGCCTGTAATTAAAAAGGAACATTACCACCATAAAAGCCAGTCCAATGCCAAACCAGTATAACTGCTTCAGGTACACGACCCGTCCTGAACCGGCCATATCTGCATCAGCGCTAACTGTGCTATAAAGGGCAAGGATACCGATCGCCCCCAAGATCACTGTCAATCCCAGTAAAACCCAGTCAAAGTGTTGAACCAGTCTTCGATCAATCATAGCATTAGTTCACCAACTGTGAACCTTGAACCCGGCAACCTGGGTAGTTAGGAAAAAATTCTCACTCGTCAAAAGTAAGAGAGCCTTGATACCGGATGTGCCAGAATTCAGCATCCTGCAGCCAGAATCTCCATTTGGCAATCAGAAACTTCTGTTTGTCGGCGGCACCGGCAAGTTCGTCCTTACTACCTGCAGAGATATGTCTTGATCATTTCCCTCGCAATAGGGCCTGCAGCAGTTGCACCATGGCCAGCATGCTCTAAAAGTACAGCTACAGCTATGCGGGGTTCCTGGGCTGGCGCAAATGCCACAAACCAAGCATGGTCTTTAAAGCGAACCGGCACCGAGGCATGAGACCTTTCTCCTTCATCATCCCTTTTGCGAACCACCTGAGCTGTTCCGGTTTTGCCGGCAACATTAATGCCGGCTACGCGGGCGATCCACCCTGTACCTGAACGTTTGTTCACCGCATCAATGAGACCTTCCGTAATAATCTGAAGTGTCCTGTCCGAGGCTGGAACCTTACCTAACGGTTCCGGAACACACCTCTTGATAGTGGAGCCATCTGAGGACACAATTCGGCTGACAACCAGTGGCCTATATCGCATGCCCCCATTGGCAACTGCAGATATTAACGTAACCATCTGGATAGGCGTCACAAGGGTGAATCCCTGGCCGATCGCTACAGAAATGGTTTCACCCCCCTGCCACGGCACTCCTATCCGTCTTAACTTCCATTGTGCAGTAGGTACCAACCCTTTTGCTTCCCTGTCAAGATCGATCCCGGTAGGTGAACCCAGACCACAGCCACTGGCATACCTGGCCAATCGATCTATACCTAATTTTTCACCTACCTTATAAAAAAAAACATCGCAGGATTGTGCCAGGGCATCTACTACATTAATAAATCCGTGTCCTTCACGCTTCCAGTCTCGATACGTGCGGTTGCCATACCTGTAATAGCCTCGGCAGTAATATTTCACGGTTTTATCGATCACGCCTTCCTCCAATGCTGCCATGGCCGTCACAATCTTGAATGTAGATGCAGGGGGATACTGTCCCTGAATAACCTTATTTTCCATCGGGCGAGATTTATTGTTGGCAAGCCTCTTCCACTCTTCAACTGTCATTCCCCTGACAAAGGCGTTCGGATCAAAGGAAGGACTATTTGCCAGTGCAAGGATATTCCCATTGGAAGGGTCCATAGCTACTGCAGCACCTACCTTACCGGCAAGCATTTTTTCTGTCTTGCGCTGAAGCGCAACATCCAGAGTCAGGTAGACGTTATTGCCTGGTATTGGATCAACGGTCTTGAGAATTTTTGTAATCTGCCCCAGGGCATTGACCTGCACCTGCATCCTCCCTGATTTTCCGCTGAAGTATGACTCATATGCCTTCTCAACGCCAAATTTGCCTACGAAATCTCCGATCCTGTTATGTGGAAAACAGTTGCTTTTTAGTTCCTCTCTGCTTATCTCTCCCAGATATCCGATCACATGGCAGGCCAGTTTGCCCTCAATATAGTAACGCATCGGCTCAACTGTGATAACAATGCCAGGAAGATCAAGCTTGTGAGCCTCTATCACGGCTACGGCGTCCCGGCTGAGATTGCGTTTCAGCACGAGAGGCTTAAAGGGAGAGCACGACTTTCTCTCCTCCAGTCTTGTC
>Ga0180301_10002131_pt1 | contig 15583 bp, 18 predicted proteins | sample GuaBasSediGuay16_FD_121797 | JGI IMG/M metagenome (GOLD analysis project Ga0180301, IMG submission 121797) | Subseafloor sediment microbial communities from Guaymas Basin, Gulf of California, Mexico - Guay16, Core 4569-2, 12-15 cm | ecosystem: Environmental > Aquatic > Marine > Hydrothermal...
ATATCCCTTCTGCAGGGTGGAATATTTCAAATAATAATTTCAAGATTCCGAAATAAGCCAATAGGAGAATACACTTACATCATCGCTTTAGCCGGACTTATTGGAATAGTTGTCGTTAGCTATATTTCCACAGTATCATCATGTATTATTGAGCCATTCTTCGTAAGAACGCAGCTATAATTGAATGACCATGTTTCATAACGCTTTTAGCAATTTGGAGTTTTGTTAAAAGTAGCAATATGTCTTTCTCGTGAAAGTCATAGTTTCTTAAGTAATATTCTTCGCCACTGATGTCATTAATTATTTCGGTCTTTTCCCTCTCATTTAGTTCGTGAAGAATTTTAGCTATTAATCCTTGAAGTTTAAGTTTTCTACGAAAAACTGCTGTTTCACCATAATACCTGTTGAGAAATCCTATGTCATCTAAATTGTCAGTTGCAGTTATAGATCTGGCTAGTGATCTGGAGAATAATGTGTGAATGAAAAGACCGCCTCCGGTTATCGGTTTAACATGAAAACCTGAATCACCTATAAGAATCACTTTACCTTTATGATCTAGTCTTTCCGGGGGGCTGGTCAATATTACTCCACCATAGGGTTCCCCGTGCTTAATGGGTTCCGAAATAATCCTCCTTTTTACAAGCTGTTTTTCAAGAGCTCTAAGCATCCCAATAGAAACTTTTGATCCCCCAATTCCTACCCTAATTTTTCTCTCATCTAACGGGATAGCCCATCCGAAAAACCCTTTAGCAAACGTGTCCGTAAAAATCACTGAAAACGATGTTTTATCATAAGGCTTAGCGATTATGTCTTCCTGAATTCCGTATATCTTTCTCTCTCCCTTCTTTTCCCCAAGTATTTTCCTCCTTAACCTATGAACGTATCCCTCAGCGATAACAAATATTTTCGCTCTAACTCTATTCTTACTACTTAAGTTAGCCGTATTTCCTACAATGTCTATGGCTTGCTGTTTAAATAGATAATCATTAAAGTTCGAAACGTTTTCGAAAAGGATTTTTTCATACGCTATCCTGTCTATGACATAGGCTTCTTCAAGCAAATTAACATAAACCTTCTTACTTATCGAAAGAGTAGTTACAGTAAATGAAGACAGCCTGTTTATAATGGTTTTCTTCGTAATAGGCCACATGAGCTTTATAAAGGATGAACTTACAAGGCCTGCACAATGTTTGTTCAGTCCTACTTCTCTTTTAGCCTCGATACCTAAGACGCTGCCATTGAATTTGAACTTTTTAAGGAAGTAGAGTAGGGAAAGACCTGCTGGACCTAAGCCTACTATTACCATATCGTATTCTCGCATAGTTTAAAATATACTTGTAAAGCAATGATAAATGTATCTGAGAAGAAAACTTCAAGGGTGATGGTTATTTTCGAGTTCAGAAGGCTTATAGATACAAACGCTTGCTCTAAAATCATAAGGGAGAAAAGGAAAATCCTCATATACGGTACATGTGTTAAGGACGAGCATCCAGAAATTCTGAAGAAATTCGTTGAGAATAGAGTACCTTTAGCTGTATGCTTAGAATGGGAACATATGAACATGGTGGGTTTTAAGCTAGCTACAATGATGAAGTCATGCATGTTAGAAGAGATAACTGTTCTTACAGTTGATGGAAGTCCTCATTGTGTACAGCTCCATATGATGGTGGAGGAGTGTAGAAAGCTTGTACCCGGAATTAAGATTAACCACTACGTTATCTATAAGGGAAAGGTTGTTGAGGTATCAGATAAAGCTGTCAAAACAGCACGGTATTTATCTAAGGTTGAAAAGCTCATAAGCACTCATTAAATTAGTAAAAAACAACTTGAACTCTAGGAATGTTTTGGACACTAAACCCTATTCCAGATATGACCTATCAGCGTAGTTTCTAACAACCCTCTTAGCTTTCAGCATCTTTGCTATGTAATCAAAGGCTCTTTCAGGATCCGTGTGTGATCCGCAAGAGTATACGTCCACTGTTGCAAACCTATGTTCAGGCCACGTATGAACTGCTATATGGCTTTCGAGAACAATAGCTAAGACACTCACTCCTAAACCTATTTTCCAAGATTTCACATCGAGAAGCGTCATATTACCTATTTTAACAGCATTAACAACTATTTCCCTAAGGAGCTCCTCATTCATTAAAACTTCTTCATCACAACCATATAGATTACCATAGACATGCCTTCCTATAACCTTTGGCTGCTGCTCTTGATACTCTAAAGTCACTAGCCCAGTCATCGCCCCCTAACACCCCCTTTTTAAGGGGGTAAACATCATAAAATTTAAGCTTTACCCCCTTAAAATTTTTTGAAATGGCAAAATATTTTTCTAATAGCCAAATACGAGACAGCATAAGGGATAAATGTTGGTTATCCCCGGCCACTTAGCTAAAGCCTACCTCAAAAATCTCATAGACGAGAACCTACAGATTCAACCTGCTGGAGTTGATTTGACAGTTAAGAAAATATTTAAAATAGTTGGGGAAGGACTTATTGGATTAAGTGAAAGACAACTTCCACAATATGAAGAACTACATCCGATAAATGGCGTTTGGCATCTTAGTAAAGGTGCATACAAAGTCGTTATTAACGAAGTAATTATGGTACCTAACGACACTATTGCCATGTGCTTTCCAAGATCCTCACTCCTAAGAATGGGTGTTGATGTACGATGTGCACTATGGGATCCTGGATATTACGGTAGAAGTGAGATTCTGCTAATAGTGCATTCAAAGGGTGTTGTGATAAAGAGAAATGCTAGAATAGCACAATTAATCTTCATAAAACTTTCTGAGAAACCCGCTAAAACATATGAGGGCAAGTATAAGGGAGAGAATCTATGATAAAAATAGACTATGAGAAGATAATAGAAGTATCAAAGACTTTTATTAAAAACAATGTTAAAGATAGGCTGTTACGTTCACTGGATAGGTTCGATAATCCAGAATATTATCCAGGTACGGATAAGGAGCCGGAGGAAGTATCTAGATATTTTATAGTTATGGTTGCTTTAGATCATAGAACAAGCTATAGAGGTAAACCTTACGAAGCAATAATTAATGGTAGAAAATATCATGGAGCAGACTTGCTATACCGACTAGGTATTTTAAAGTTTAATGAGGATCCAGAATTCTTTGATCCGAAGAATCTAGCAAAAATAAGGATTAAGGATGTTCGTGATTGGTTGTGTATCGACAATGCTAAAATATGGGATTTAAAAGTTAGAACAATGCTTCTTAGAGATTTAGGTTTGAAATTAACCAAGCTTTACCACGGTAGAGTAATGAAGCTTATAAGTGAAAGTAGGATGAGATTACGTAGTTTAAGAGGAGGACTTATTGATAGGTTAAAAACGTTTAGAGCGTACGAAGACCCTGTTGAAAAGAAGTCCTTCTTACTTGTGAAGTTCCTTGAGAGAAGAGGAATATTCAAGCCTGCTGACAGGGAAAATTTACATGTACCTGTTGATAACCACTTGGTAAGAATTGCGTTCAGACTAGGGATTGTTAAGTTGGATAGGGAAATTCTAAAGAAGGTACTTAACGGTGAAGATTTTTCATTAGAAGAAGACATTATGATAAGGTTGACTGTGAGAAAAGCCTATAAACTTATCTCCATGAGGATAGGTATTTCACCGCTAATATTAGACGATTTCCTCTGGAGTTTCGGAAGAACATGCTGTACGAAACCATTACCTCGCTGTTTAAACTGCGATAAAACGGTTTTAGGATTTAATCGTTGTCCATTTCTTGAGGTCTGTGACGCCTACTTAAATAAAATAGATAAGAGCATTACGGAGCATAGATTCATTAGAACTTGGTATTATTGATGAGGGAATAGTCTTTTAAACCCTTCATTAAGACGAAGTATAATTACGAAAAAAGCAAAGTTCACGAGGAAGTTCTGGCATGGGCAAAGTTGTTGTTGTTTCGGTAAAAATGCCAAAAGAGCTATTAAAAGAAATAGACCGCTTGGTTGAGAAGGGCATCTTTACATCTAGAAGCGAAGCCATACGAAGAGGAATAGCATTGCTAATTCGAAACTATAACAGAGCTGAAGCTTTAACCTAAAATTTTAGATAAGGCTTGCTAAAAGCATTTACAATAAACTTTTATTCTCACATTAATAATTAGCTAGCTAGTAAGCGGTATACTGTGGTCTAAAATGCTTACACTTAGACTTAGGGATGCTGAAAAAGTTCTCTCATCAATAAAATCTCTTAGGGAGATTAAATTAACGGACGAAGAGAAACTTGTTACATACTACTTCATAAAATACATTTCCGTAGGAGAGATTCTTGCTGAAAAAGAACTTAAAGCATTAGGAATAAGTAATCCTCTAAAGGTAATAAAAAATCTCATTTTGAAAGGTGTTTTAGAAAGGGGAGAAGGATGCTATAATTTAGCTAAGAACATTAGAGAAGAAGTCTTCTCCTTAAAAAGGAAACATAGACTTCAGCTAAGATTTTAGTCTTCTAACCTAATTTATACTTCACTCCTTCATGTTCAATAACATCTCCATGATTAACAATAACTTCGTCTTTTCTAGAGGTTCTAACGATTAATCCTCCCTTATTTGTAATGTCGCAAACGATTCCTTCAATAATTTCCTCATTAACTTTAATTTTTACCTTCCTACCTAAACTAAAACAGTATCTTTTATACGCTTCAATAATTTCGAAAGCTGTATATTCCCTGAGAAAACGTTCTAGGTTAACAACTATTTTCTCGAGTATTTCCTTTCTAGAAACCCTTCTACCTAAAATTTCTCTTAACGAAATGGTACCTTTTACGCCTAAATCTAACGAGCTATTATTACAGTTAATTCCTATTCCAACTAAGCTTATGATTTCATCGTCGTAAATTAGGTTTTCAACAAGTATTCCTCCAAGCTTAAAACCCAAATAGATAATGTCGTTAGGCCATTTAAGTTGAACATTGAGATCATAAAGTTCTTTTAGACTTACCGTTACAGCTAAACCTGCAATAATGCTTGTTAGTTCAAGTTTGTCTCTAGGTATAGGGGTGACTATTGTTGTCCATAGTCCCCCTCTAGGGGAAACCCATTTTCTTCCTTTCCTACCCCTCCCTCTGACTTGTTCTTCAGCAACAATTACTGCTCGAAAATATTTCCCGAATTCTAGTGCTTCTCTAGCAAAATCCATAGTTGAGAACGTCTTTCTTAAATAGAATGCCTCGTAGCCTAAATTACGTAGTAGTATGCTATTCTCTATTTCTCTCAGATTATCCATTACGTCACCTAATGAATATTTTTATTCGTCTATTGTCGAAATTATTAATATTGTGCTAAATAGTTTTCTACTAGCAAGTATGTTTGTTCTTACGAAAAAACTTTTTGAAGCAGAGGAATCAGCTAGCGCTTAGGGAGTGGTGAAGCATTAGCGTTGCTATTCAATAAAATATTGATTGCTAATAGAGGAGAAATTGCTGTTAGAATTATAAGAGCCGCTAGAGAGCTTGGTATCAAGACAGTTACCATTTACACTAAAGAGGATGCATCGGCTCTTCACGTAATTCTATCTGATGAAGCATATAGAGTTTCAAGCTACATAAACATGGATGAAATAATGGATATAGCGTTAAAATATAAAGTAGACGCTATTCATCCAGGCTACGGATTTTTAGCGGAAAACCCTATCTTTGCAAGTAAAGTCGTAAAGGAGGGCATAGTTTTCATAGGTCCCGAACCTGAGGCCATGGTTTTAGCAGGCAATAAGCTTGAATCGAAGAAATCAGCTATTAAAGCTGATGTTCCGGTAATTCCTGGACCACTAGAGCCCATATCTAGTGTAAAAGAGGCTGAGAAAATAGCGGAAGAGCTAGGATATCCAGTATTGCTGAAGGCTGTAGGTGGTGGAGGAGGTATAGGAATGAGAATAGTAAGAAACAGAGAGGAACTACACGAGTACTTCAGGCTTGCTCAACAAGAAGCTTACAAAGCATTTGCTATTCCGGATATTTACATTGAAAAGTACATTGACAAACCACGGCATATCGAAGTCCAAATACTAGCTGACAACTATGGTAACGTAATACATCTTTTCGAAAGAGAATGCTCTATCCAACGGCGCTTCCAAAAGCTAATAGAGGAAGCTCCATCAAAAGCTCTGATGTGGGATGAAAGATTAGAAATTGCGAATGACGCTATAAGGTTAGCCGAAAAAATAGGCTATACGAATGCTGGAACAGTAGAATTTCTCTATAAAAATGGAAAACACTACTTCATAGAAATAAACGCTAGATTGCAAGTTGAGCACGGAGTAACGGAAATGATTACTGGAATAGACATTGTAAAAGCACAAATGAGAATAGCAGCGGATAAACCATTAAACCTAGGTCAGGGGCAAATATCGATAAAGGGATGGGCAATTGAAGTTAGAATAAATGCTGAAGACCCCTTAAGAAACTTTGCTCCATCGCCAGGTAAAATTATAAAATACCATGAGCCAGGAGGGTTCGGTGTTAGAGTTGATAGTGGTGTTTATGAGGGATACATTATTCCACAAGCATTCAACCCCCTAATTTCAAAACTTATCGTTTGGGGTGAAAATAGGAGAGAAGCAATAGAAAGGCTAAGAAGAGCACTCACAGAATACATAGTCGAAGGAGTGAGAACAACAATTCCTCTTTACAAGAAAATAGCTGAGGATGCGGATTTCATTGAAGGCAACATACACACTAAGTATCTAGATGAAAAGCTACCTAAATTCATAGGCGAATTAAGCATTGAAGAGAGAAAAAGAATAATAGCTGCATCGTTGGCTTTTAAAATTAGAAAAACTAAGGCTAGAAAAAGCATTAGCCGAATTAGGTATGAAGAATACAAGAGCTCACGCAACTTAAACGCTTGGAAACTTTCCACTCTATACAACAATAATGTTTACTAATATAGAGTTGATGAAGGGAGACTATGACACGTCGAATTATAGCTAAATGTTTTGATGACGAATATTCCTTTACAATAGAGAAACAGGAAAGCAATAGGTTTCTCATATTAGACGAAGTTTTAGGTAAGATAAATGCTGAGGTGAAATATTTAGATGAGTTAAGAGCTGAAGTAGTAATAGATGGTAAGAAATACGTTGTCGTAATAGATGAAGACAAGAACATCGCTTATGTAAATGGGGTACCAACTAAAATTACAGTTCTAGAGTTTTTAGAAACAAAAGCAACAAATTATGAGCTAATAAGTAATAATCGAAGAAATAATCGTGAGGAAACTCCCGGGGAAATTAAGGCCCCACTTAGTGGTAAAATAGTTTCTGTTAAGGTGTCAGTAGGTGAGAAGGTAAGTAAGGGAGAAACACTTCTGATAATGGAGTCCATGAAAATGCTTAACGAGATAAAATCACCCTATGATGGTGAAGTGAAAAACATTTTCGTAAAGGATGGTGTCAGTGTTAAGAAAAACCAGTTACTACTCAAAATAGAGCCTAAAAACACTTCTTAGAGCGGAATATTACCATGTTTTCTGGGAAGTCTTATCTCCCTCTTGTTCCTTAATGTTTCAAACGCCTTAATGATCATAGGTCTCGTCATACGAGGCTCTATTACGTCATCTATTAGCCCTAATTCCGCAGCCCTATACGGATTTGCAAAGACTTTCCTATACTCCCTTAATCTCCTCCTAAATAACTCTTCAGGATTCTCTGAAGCTTCAAGCTCCCTCCTAAATACTATTCTAACTGCTCCCTCAGGGCCCATAACCGCTATTTCGGCTGTAGGCCAAGCATAAACAATATCTGCACCTAAACTCTTAGAACCCATGGCAATGTAGGCTCCGCCATAGGCTTTTCTAAGAACTACAGTCACTTTAGGTACTGTAGCTTCAGCATATGCATAAACTAGCTTTGCACCATGCTTTATTATTCCTCCATGTTCCTGATCTACGCCCGGCATGTAGCCTGGAACATCAACCAGCATCAATATCGGTATATTAAATGAATCACAAAACCTTACAAAGCGAGCAGCTTTTGCTGAAGCATTAATGTCTAAAACTCCTGCTAAATGTTTTGGCTGATTTGCGACAATACATGTTGAGTACCCGTTAAATCTACCAAAACCAATGACTATGTTTGGAGCAAAGTCTCTATGTACCTCTAGGAACCTCCCATCATCAACTATTCTAAGTATGATATCTCTCACATCATATGGTTCAGAAGGATCCGTAGGTACAATATTATTAAGTTCTTCATCTCCTCTATCAACAGGATCTTCCGTTTCAACATAAGGAGGCTCCTCCATATTATTTGAAGGTATATAGGAAAGAAGTTCTCTAGCAATTTCAAAAGCTTCATCCTCACTATCTGCTATGAAATGAGCAACACCGCTTTTAGCTGCGTGAACCTCAGCTCCACCAAGTTCCTCAAATGTTACTTCTTCGCCTGTAACAGCTTTTACAACTTGAGGTCCTGTTATGAACATATATGATATTTTCTTAACCATAATTATAAAATCCGTTAATGCTGGAGAATACGATGCTCCACCAGCACATGGACCCAATATTAACGATATTTGAGGGATTATTCCTGAAGCTTTAACATTCATTCTAAAAATTCTTCCGAAACCATCTAATGCAGCAACTCCTTCCTGAATTCTAGCGCCGCCTGAATCATAAAGTCCTATAAGTGGAGAGCCTGTTTTAAGCGCTAAGTCAATTATTGCCTCTATTTTCTTAGCGTGCATCTCGCCAAGAGAACCGCCCATTACCGTAAAGTCCTGGGAAAAAACATAAACTCTCCTACCATTTATTGTACCAAAGCCTGTGATTACGCCGTCTCCTAAGTACTTAACCTTATCCATACCAAAATATGTGCTCCTATGAACAACAAAGGGCTGTAATTCGACGAAAGATCCTGGATCAAGCAGTTTCTCCAGCCTTTCCCTAGCTGTTAATTTGCCTTTCATTTTCTGTCTCTTTATTCTTTCAGGTCCTCCGCCCATACGTGCTGTTTCTTTAAGTTTTCTAAGTTCTTTTATTAATTCATTTATTGTGGGCGGTTTCTCCTGATATTCCATATCTAAACACCATACACTATTTGATTGATACTAAGAAGTAATGTATTTAAATTATAGGATACAATAAGCCAATATTAACTTCTGCTTAAACTCTGGGTTTAAACGCTATGACACCTTGCGATATAGGATCTACTCTAACATAGAACCCTACTCTCCTTAATCTTTCAGCAACACCTTTAGTAATGCTTACTCTACGCTTCTCTCCTGGAGTTCCCGTGTAATGGAACAATATCCCGCCGGGCTTAAGTTTTCGATAGAGTTTACGGTAAAAACTTTCACTATAAAGATGACCAGATAAAGAGAACCTAGGTGGATCATGGATTATTCTATCAAAAGCTTCATCCTCAAAAACATCTACTACGTCGTAAACATCACCTAAAAATATGGTTATTCTTTTATCCTCAAGAAACCTAGACCATGGATTTAGCTGACTAAGGGCGAGAACATTCTCATCAATCTCTACGGTATAAACTTTTGAAGCACCAAATCTTAAACTGCCTATAGCAGTATATCCTAAACCTGTGCATGTATCTAAAACCACATGGCTTTTCTTAATTCGGGCTCTTTTGACCTTTATTAGCGAGTCTTTCCATGGATCAATGTCCTTAATCCTATGCATATGAATTCCGCTAATCTCAATTGTGGGTGCTTTGTTAGGATATGGAGCTTTTAATTTGTAGAACCTATTTTTAGTTGGAATCGAAAGTTCTAAGAACTCATCACCTACTAACGCATAAACACTATTATCCTTTATTCTCATGTTTACAATTCCATTTAGTTTAAGTTTGGTGTTATACTCTTCGAAATAAATAACATTAGAGTCTTTAATGATTCTAGATACTGAAATACCTAAATCTAATGAAATATATTTTTCAAGAAATTTCTCATGAAGAAGTTCTTTTAACAATTTTCCGGGGATTAAAGGGACATTTCTGTATTTATATTGGAAGATTTCAAGGAGCATTGTTTATCGCTTATGTTCTCTTCTCTTCTAATTCTTTAATTTGCTTTTCAAGTCTGCTTAAGATCTCGTTTATTCTTTTTTCAAAAGCTAGTTTGTAAAGTAGTATTTTTGCTCTTCTCCTTATGGCTCTGTAATTTCTAGTTCTCGGCAAAACACCTTTCCTCTTAAGCGAACTTATTCTCTCGAGTAGTTGGGTAAGGTCTAGGTTTAAGCTTTGAGCTGCATCAGCCAATGTAGGATTCTCCGCTAAAGCTTTAAGAACTACTATTTCTTCATTACTAAGTTCAGGAAGCGGTGTTAGGAGGGTTGTTAAATAATCGTCAATAACGTTTTCAACAGACTCTCTAACTATAATTTCTAGTTCTTCGGAGTCAACAAGGAACTGATCGCTTAATTCAATAACTTTCACTTCAAGCTGATCAGCGGTTGCTTTTGCGGCATCATCGATGAAGCCTTTACATATCACTAAGGGCTTAAGACCTAAGAGTTTAGCGTTAGTATATGCTTGCCTAACCCCTGAGACATCTAGCCTACCTGCTTTAATTTCTACAGCATATCTTGTTCCTGAAGGGTCCTCAGCTATGGCGTCAACTTCTGCTACATCAACGCCTTTTAACGTTATCTTCTTATGGACATCAACTATTCTATAGCCTAAGTCTTCAAGTACTGAAAGAGCTATTCTCTCACTACTCCTCCACTTAGCCTTCGAAGATATGGTTAAGTCTTACCACCTCATTCCAGAGAGAAGCTTTTAAATTAAGGCTTATATTTTTACCTCAATGGGAGATTTCTAATGTGTTTACATGGTAAAGACCCCGTAGTAGCATTAGCATCAATACTTACCTTCGCTGAAAAGAATTATGGAAAACACGTTGAAGAGGTAATGGAGAATATTAAGAAGAGAAGCTTATTTGAACAACTCATAGCAACCATAATTTCCCAAAACACTAACTGGAAAAACACTAAAAGAGCTCTTCATAATCTTAGAGAATATTTTGCTGAAATATCTCCTGAAAAAATAGCTAAGGCGGATTTAGAAACTTTAGAGAGACTCTTGAAGCCTGCGGGACTCTATAAAGTAAAGTCTAAGGTAATTAAGGATTTAGCTAACGAAATAATTAGGAGGAAGCTTTTAGAGATTAAGAACGCTGTAAGGCTTCGTAATGAGCTGTTAAAAATAAGAGGCATAGGTCCTAAAACAGTTGATGTAGTATTGGCTTTCTCATTAAATGAACCAATTCTCCCTGTTGATACCCATATTAGAAGAATAAGTTTAAGAATAGGTCTGACATCGTCTAGAAAATACTATGATATAAGGCTCTCTTTAGAAAGAAATATTCCCTCAAAGTATAGGGTTAGAGCTCATCTTCTCTTAATAAGTTTTGGGAGAAATGTTTGTAGGTCAAGGGAACCTCTTTGCCGGGCTTGTCCGGCTTCGAAATATTGTTTGTCGTTAAGAGTTTAACGTAGTCTCATTTCGCTTGTAAATGTCCTGCTTAACTTGGTCCAAACAACTCTAATAAACATGAGACCATGCTTAGTTAGCATTTGCTTCTTACAGGGGATCTCTATTTGAATTTCCTCTCCCGGCGCGAGCTCAGGGAGTCTCTGCCTAGAAACAACAACTCCTGTATCTATAACTAATAGCCACGCTTTATCCGGTTTTGATGCCCCATTGTTCTTAATTGTTGCTACAACTTTTTCTTTTTCACCCTGTGATTCAAGTTTTGCATTAATTATGTCTAGTTTTGGCTTTAGCATGTACGTAATTGTAGCTAAAATTGTTGAAAGATTAACGTAGTCTCTTACCTGAGTATTTGAGGTTTCATGCTGAATCTCTAGAATATTTTTAGGTTTTAAGTCTATGTTTTCAATGTAAAATTCTTCTGCACCTGTAATGTTGACGGCATTGTAAACGTTTTTACCGTTTAAGAAGATTTTTGTTTCAGAAAGTTTTGATGAAACTATCATAACTCCTCTTAACTCTCCAAATCCCTTTATTAACTCGGATATTTCAAAAGGATATTTCACTGAAGTTTGAGGGGGTACGAGTATTGCTCCTGAACAGTATATGTAGGATGATTTTGCTTCAGATGCTTCATAAGTTACTATTAGATTCGCATGGTCTACAATGAGGTTTTCATTGCCATCATATTTTATAGCTAATATGAGTTCTTCCCTAAATCCCTTAGCTTGAAGAACGGGTGTTACGTCGAAAAGTACTTTGCTAAAGAATTTGTCTTTCGCTTCAACAGTTATCTGAGGTTTGAATTCTCTCGTAAGAGGGAACCCGTTAAACCAAACCCTCCACTTCACATTGTGTGGTTCGCTACTATGGGTGACAGCTATTTCGAGTGTAAGTTCTTTAATTTTTGCGTTAGAGGGTAATGGTACTTGGAAAGGTATGCTTCCACTTTTACTACCATATGTTACTCCAAGCTTTAAAGGACCTGAAGAAATTAATGTAACCTCGCCGTTTATAACACCTTTCTTTACAGTTAACATTTCGTTTATTGTCTTCGAAACCATGATATGAAACCCCTTATTCAATATCATAATATTTGGTAGAAAACGCACACATATATTTTAGCCCTCTAGAATCTCAGCTTTATCTTTAACCAGATTTATTATTTTCTTCTTGGCTTCTTCAACGTATTTTCTTGCTTCTTCAAGGCTTTTACCGGATGATGTTATGTGAAGCTCTATTACTGGCTTATAGCCTTCAGCACCTTTAGGATGGCTCTTTATGTAAACTTTAATTACCTTCTTCATTACTTGATCTATGAATGGTGCTAAGCTTGATTCCGGAATCCCCTTTATGATTATCGTATCCTCATAGAATGCCAATTTTGGTCCTCTGTCTCTTAGTAATGGTTCAACATGTTTCTCAAACATTTCTTTCATTTCCCTTGGAACACCGGGTAATGCAATAATTAGTGAATCCCCTTTTTCAACAAGTATTCCGGGAGCTGACCCTATAGGATTGGGTATGGGCTTTGCTTTTTCAGGCATTTTAGCAAGTTTTACTCTATGTTCCGTTAGCTCTAAACCCATTTCCTTATATTTTTCACGAACAAGCTTCAATGCTTCTTCATTTACAATCCATCTCATATTTAACGCATAAGCTAATGCTTCACTAGTTTTATCGTCAAATGTTGGTCCTAGACCTCCCGTAGTAATTATCACCTTCGTATCTCTCGCTAATGCTTCTCTAATAGCAGACGAGATTTCCTCGATTTCGTCGGGAACTACAGTTATTCTCCTAACCTTATATCCAAGTAATGTAAGTTTCCTTCCAAGCCATGTAGCATTAGTATTAACAGTTTTGCCTATAAGTAATTCGTTCCCTATGCTAACTATCTCAGCCGTAAACATTTCCACATTACCCTCTATAATAGACTGCGTTGAGGCTTAAAGGCTTAGTCATTTAAATTTAATCTATGTTCGAAGGTTTCTCATGTGCTAAATGTTTAAAAACCCCCTTCAATAACACACTTACAAAGATGCAATAGAGGATGTGGGAAATGCAAAAAGCCATTGAAGTAAAACAGTCTCTCATCGAGGAAAATAGAGTTGTAGGTAAACATATCTATGCAAATCTTTACGGCTGTGACGTCAACGTTATTTCTGACGAGAAAAAGCTAAGTGACATTGTTAAGGAGGCAGCTAAGCTAGCAAAGGCGGTACTCTATGAGCTAAAGGTTTGGAAATTTGGTGGAGATAAGGGAGGGGTAAGTGTTATAGGTCTTGTTTTAGAAAGCCACATAGCAATACACACATGGCCTAAATACGAATATGCAACGGTAGATGTTTACACATGCGGTGCCCATACAGATCCTTGGAGCGCATTCAAATACATTGTATCCCAGCTTAAACCTAAAAATATGAGTGTAAACTACGCAGATAGATCAAGCCCTGTTATTACATAACCAACCTTAAGTAAGCTATTCTTTATTCTCCATTAAGAAGAGAAATAAAATCTAACTTTCTTAATCTATCTTTTGGGGATAATAATGCCAAAGCTACTTATCGTTGGAGATACACATATACCGACAAGGGCAAAGAGTATCCCTGAAATAATGCTTAAAATTATTGATGAGAATAAGCCTTATGACTACGTTTTCTTTACGGGCGACCTTGTTTCCGAAAGCGTTTTAGAATTTTTTAAAAAATTAGGTTCAAAGGCTTACTTTGTTAGAGGAAACATGGACTACTTAAGCTTACCAGAGTATGTTGTTGAAGAAGTGAGTAACATAAAAATAGGGTTAATACATGGAGACCAAGTATATCCAAGAGGTGATGTGGAAGGGCTTTTGAGAATAGCTCGTAATCTTAAAGTTAATGTATTAATAAATGGGCATACGCATTACTTAAGAATAATTGCTGCAGATAACACATTACTTGTTAACCCGGGTTCTTTAACTGGTGTATGGAGTGGCGGATACGCTTCAATGAGGCCTTCAATGATTATTGGCTACGTTGAGGGACCCGGGAAAATTAGGTTAATTAGCTACGAAGTTTATGGTAAAAAGCTTAAAAGAGAGGAGAAGATCTTTCATCTTAAAGAACTCACTTAGCTTTCCTAACTTTAAGCTTAGGCCCTACCTTATCTACAACGACTACTTCGTCTCCCGCACTTATTTTCTCGTCGGAAATAGCTATCCAGTATTCTCCATCTATTAAGACAAATCCCTCCTTCCCAGGTGAGATATCGTCAAGTGCTTTACCTTTGGCGCCAACAATAGTCCATATTAATGGCTTAGCTCTTTTCGCCTTTACAACCTTGTATATTACGAATGCAAAGAATCCTGAAGCTAAGAATCCTATAATTAATCCTGCAGTTAAGAATCTTAGGTAGAACTCCGGAGTAATATACCATGATTCAGGTAGGTATATTGGAAGCAGTATAAACCCTAGTGCTATCATTACTATTCCTGTTGTACCTAATATTCCGAAACCAGGAGTTACAAGCTCTATCACAAGCAGTATTACGCCAGCTATTATGAGTATTAACGAAATAGTGTTTATCGTAAATCCCATACCGAAAAGTCCAAGTATGAATAGGAGCAGACCTACAGCAATCATCGGATAATGTCCTGTGAATAAGCTTATTAGTAAGATGTAGAATCCAAGCATTAACAGTATATTTGCAATTAGCGGATCCGCTAAGGTGTTAGATAGCATTTCACCTAAACTCCACTTATATTCCTCAAGCATATATCCCTTAGTGTTTATCTTCACCTCGCCATAAGGCGTTTTTACGGTCATTCCATTAATTTTACTGAGAAGATCAGGAATATTATCCGCTACAATGTCTATTACATTGCTTTTTAGGGCTTCTTCATAGTTTAACGTTAGGTTTTTAGTTACGAACTCGTAAGCTGCAGTTTCATTCCTTCCTCTTTCCTTACTTATTGTTTGCACTAATTCGGCAACAGGATTTATTATCTTACTATAGTTTACTGGTTGGAATCCTTCAGGACCGTACATTACGGGTTGTGCTGCACCTATTGCTGTTCCAGGAGCCATCGCAGCGATATGACATGAGAGCAGTATTATTGTTCCAGCACTCCAA
>Ga0180301_10002132_pt1 | contig 15579 bp, 14 predicted proteins | sample GuaBasSediGuay16_FD_121797 | JGI IMG/M metagenome (GOLD analysis project Ga0180301, IMG submission 121797) | Subseafloor sediment microbial communities from Guaymas Basin, Gulf of California, Mexico - Guay16, Core 4569-2, 12-15 cm | ecosystem: Environmental > Aquatic > Marine > Hydrothermal...
CATAATCCCTATCATTAAGTGCCAGAGAGGCTGTGGATACGGAAACTCCGGCTAACTTGGCCACATCACGAATAGTAATGCTCACTTCCTTAACCTCTTGAGTATCGAACTGATTTGAATTAACTTTTCCCTTATACTATGTGATACACTTTCTTCGTTATCGAACCGGTTTTTATTTTAATGAAGGTTTTAAATTTGTCAACTTCCTGTCAGTAAATGGGCCTGGACATCGCTGCCGGGAGGACTCTTTGCGAGGAATAAGGGAATTTGTTAAAATAGCCGGTATCCAGAACCTGAAGGATGCCTCAAGAGAGATGAACTTGCACCTTCCTGGGAAGTTTCTCTTTTTCCGTCTATCATCTCAGGTGATGTGTCCACCTTTTAGACAGTCAGGGATGAAAGCGATCTTCCGGCCCCATACAGAAAAAATAGGGTGGAAAACAATTTAAAGAGGCAAGATAAGGCACTTTCTCTATAGAATAGCAACAACATCAAAATTCATTAAATTACCAAGCTCTCTGATTTGGTTTACGTAGTCCCCAAAAACAAGTGCTAAATGATGCCCGAAGTTTTGGGATTCATGCCAAAACTCATAACCATTTGGAATCTTTATATCTACGTTTTGAGAACAACCATATCCCCCAAGGCCGCCTCCGCCTATCACCTCCCCTTTTGTGATTAACATCTTAGTTCCAGAGGGATCAAAACGTCCTACAGTAACTACCTTGCCTTTATCTTTGTTGAAGTCATGTCTTAGTGTAACGCCAAAGCCTGACTTTGTAAAACTGTGGATTTGATAGGAGGACTCAATATTATCGATGCCTTCCATTTTCAACGAAGCCACAGAATGATGAATATTCAATATATTATTTTTCTTATCTATGTTTGGGTTTCCCATATAAACAGCCTTTCGTGAAAGATACATTTCAACGGCCATTGCAAGAAGTGCATTGATGTCTCCCTCACAAGCTGATGGATAACCGCCATCTTTTAGCAAGGCGTGAGTTAGACAAGGTGTGAACCTTCTGTTCCAGGGATTCAAGGAGCTGCATAATTCGAAACACTCAATTGTGAATGCGTTACAATTGTGCTCCGACATAATTTTAAGTGCAGCAAGGTAAAATAAGACAGAATATTTGATATCTTCTTGCGTCATATTATTTTCAGTTGCGTTATCCATAAGAACACGAGCAATTCTGTTTGCTTCATCTTGGACGGCCCTTTCCTTCGTCATCTTGTCCATTTTGCCAAAGAACTCCTTATAATCCAGATACTTATAGTCCATACCATATCTATCTTTGATGAAATCTAAGTCAGAAATTGAACTGGCAACACCCCATGGAACCCTTTTGGGGAAGTTCGTTACGCTTAGAAGTTTTGTTTGTTTAAATGCTTTTTTCACCGCGAATAGACGTACGAAATCAAAAACCGTCTCAAGGTCCTCTACATGAAAGCTATCAACGCCCATAGAGCGTATTGCAGCTGGCATATCCACAGCATAGCCTTGCTTTTGCATGATAATTACCGGTTTTTTATAACGCTCAGCGATTTTAAGCCCTTCATGTGCATGTGTAACAATATATACATCTGTCTTTTCATCGTCCTGCTGAAGGGCCTCGAGTTGTTCGTTTGGCACAGCAATATCAGGATTTCCCTTCTCAGCCCATGAATATATTGAGGTGGGCTTTATTAATTCTACTTCTGGGGGTAAATTTCTTGATTCCAATTCTCGTTCGAGAGCAGCCAATCTTCTCTCTAATTCCGCTCTTTCAGCTTCATAAGTTAGCTCTTCCAAATCTCCTACCCTGCAGGAGCCCTCCCAGGCATCTTCATGAAGGACGCCTGTGACAACAAATCTTACTCCGACCTTTGTATCGATGGCACTCTTAGGCAAAGAAAATCTTGGAAGATTGGGAGTCAACATTGTTTTTCTCATTTTTTATTCTCCTTCTTTGTTAATATTTCAGTTTGCCCTGTTTGCCCCGGCCTCAAGATGATTCTCCTTTCCCCTTCTGAAAGCTTTGGATGGATGCAAAGAAAATCCTGGATAATAAGGGCATAGGATTTATCTTAAAAAGGAAATAGCCCCTTTCTCTTCTCCTCGGTGAGCTTGCCTCCGTATTCACATATCTCAAAGGCCTCTGCATATAAGACTTTTGAGCCCGCCTCATCACCATAGCGTTTTTTGAGCAGAGCTCTGTATTTATCCGCTATCTTTCGAAACCTAATTTTCATTCTTTCCTTAAGCCATCTCTTACGTTCTTCCGGAGCTTTGGGGACCTGTTCTAAGATATTCTCATTATAGGGCAGCCATTCATAAAATTGTGACTCATGACAGTGCAGCATATCTAACTTTTTGTCTACAACGTCATCAATGCTTATCACTATATCTGGGGAAAAGGGATAAGGCTTTTGAAAATCATCGGCTACATATGCCATCACGGGATTTTGCATAAGATGAGGGGTCAATGCGCATACATTGGGAACTGTCACCGTATAGGCTGCATCCTGAACCAGCTGGGACGTATAGCGATGATCAGGATGATAATCATTAGGACGATGTGTTAGTACAAGGTCAGCCTGAAATTCCCTTATCTCCTCCACTATTTTTAAACGGTTCTCCAGGGTGGGCAGTAGCTGTCCATTGTGGATATCGTATATCTTATATTCTATGCCGGCTATCCTGGCTGCTTTTTGAGCTTCTTTATAACGTCTTCGAGCAAGCGAAGCACCGCCTATTCTGTAATGACCTGTATCTCCATTGGTAACAGAGACAAACCTTACCTTGTTTCCCAGCTGGGCATGCTTGATGGCGAATCCACCAGCTTTAATGTCACAATCATCGGGATGTGCGCCGAATACCAGAATCTTTACAGACCGGATGCTCATTTTTTAGCGACCTCCTTAACTTAAATCTCGACGCTACAGGTTCAGGACCTTTTCCGCATTCTTTCGAGTTATCTTTTCAAAAGCTGTCCGAGAAATTTTCCCTTCCTTTAGGGCATTCTTTAAGTAGGGAACGATGGGAACATCTTGGTTTACGTGGCAGATATCCGTGCCGAAAAGAAGCTTATCCTGAAATTCCTCCAAGAATTTATACCCATACTCCGGATCCCGACTGATAGCATTAAATCCACTTCCAGCGGAAAGGTCACCATAGAGGTTTGGATATTTCTTTAAAAGATAGGGTACCCTTCCAGGACTTTTAATCGGCCCCTTTGGATAACCACCCCTCGTCTTCTCATCTACTTTAGAGGAGATCTCCGACCAAAAACCCATAGCATGGCCAATAAAGATAGTATCCGGCAGTTTAGATAACACCTTTTCCAAACGAGGCAGTCCCTTATCGTCAGCTGGCCCATAAACCCCACCTACCTTAACCGCTAAATGAAAGAGTACGGGAAGATGAGCCTTGCCACACTGGTAAAAGAGGTTCATATACCTGGGATCGTCGATATAGAGGTTGGCAGTTAGCTCACCCACTCCTTTACATCCTGCTTCCTTGTACTCCTTTAAGACCTTGGAGAAGTCAGTATCCGGTGAGTTCCCCCCATTTCTAGGGTCAAGATTGCAAAATGGGATAATCCTGTCTGGGTGGCGACAGTAAACTTCAAGCACTTTTTCGGTAGTGGAAGGGAAAAAGCCGGTCTCCGGGCTTATGAGGGGAAGAACCGCTGTTCTTTCAATGCCCAGTTCATCCATACGCCGAAGCAGCTCATGCTCGTCAACTGCTGGTTCATTTAAAGCTATGCGACCCAGATGGGTGTGAATGTCAATCATCCTCGGCCTCCTTAGCCGCCTTGATAAAGGCTCTTATTTTCTCAGGTCCATCCGCTTTTAATGTATTTCTGTCTATGCTGGTATAGATGTAACTTGCTCCCCGCCTTACAGTTTGAAAGACCCAATTTCTTATGTCCTGTTTGGACATTGTAGAAACTTGAAAGGAATGAAGCCGCCACATAAAGGGAATACTAATCCTTCGTCGAATAATATCAGGGGTAAGCTTGGGCGAAACCGAGGGATCATAAAGCACTACGTTAATCTCTTCCAAGTATTTCAGATGCTCAGGTGTTAAGTTTTCCACGTGGATTGAGCGAGCACCACTGGTAGTTCCCTGATAATATTTTTCCCAATAAGGGAGTACAAAATCAGGCCACAGGGAAGGTGAGATAAGGCTGGAAAAGTCATCACAAAGGCCGCCTCTTTCCTGATCTATCTCTGGATGGCCGTTTAATTTTCGGATAAAATGGACAAATTCAACGATGCTTTGAGTCAGCAGTTCAAGGAATTTTTTTGCTAACTTTGGATGATCATAGAGGTCGAGGAAAAACTTTTCAAAACTAATTTTTCCCCTTAAGGCGTTAACTGCTTCTTTTATAGTAGAGTAAAGGGGCTTTGGCACCGGCTCTGAATCCTCGGGAAAGAGTATTTTCGCTCCTAAGCAAGCCAGGTGTCCGTAGGAAAGATGAGGACCAGACACTTGAGGGAGGGTTATCTCATCGTTATCTATCTCCTTGCCGAAGATCTCCTTGAGCTTTTCCCTTCCTATCCGAAAAGATTTAGCACAAGATTCTTCTTTCAGGAAAAACTCATCCATCCTTACTCCAGCAAGATAGGGAAAAACCATTTCCTGAACCACGGAGACATTCCAGGAAAACCTACCCATCCATTGACACCTTTCGATAAGGTCAGAAAACCTTTCCTCTCTTCTTGACCTATCAAGCTTTCAGGGTGACAGTTTGAAAGGAGAAGAGGGAAGCTCTAAGCCTTCAATTGAAGAGAAGCTTCCCTCTCTGAAAGCCTTATTATTTTTGTTTGATGAAGAACTGTTCCGGATTAAGATATCCAGGGGTCATCAGCCTATAGCTTTGGATACCATCCTCTGGTACGTTTCGGAAATTGTTCTTCACTATGCAAAGTGCAGGATATCGCACTATACCAATTACCCACACGTTCTCAGCATGGGAACGAATAATCTCTTTGCCTAATTTAGTTCTCTCCTTTTCATCAATGGTCACCTTCATCTTATCATACAGTTCTTGAAGTCTTCTTAACTCTCCTGTTGGTTTCTCACCACCTTTTCCGCCTGTTGCATACCAAAGACCATAAAGAGGTGCATAAGCGGAGGTGCTAAGGGTAGGTACATACCAAGAAGGATCGACTACCCAATGTATGCCTGCTGTAAGATAAGCACATATTTGTATCTCACCAGCCGCTCTTCGAGATTGCCATAGGTCTCTTTGCTCAACCTTGAGAGCTGTCTTAATTCCAATTTTTTCCCACTCTTCTTTGATCAGTTGGTATTCATCGGCCGCTCCTCCTGCCTCTTCAGCACCATAAGTCTCTATAGTCACGGATAAAACCTTGCCATCGGGTCTCAAGCGATATCCCTCATCATTCCGTTTAGTTAACCCTATCTCATCGAGAAGCTCATTTGCCTTTTCGGGGTTGTATTCAAGATAGCGTGGCTTAACATAGTAAGGGTCTGATTCGCATGGTAAAGCTCCCCAAGGTTCAGCCACGCCTAAATAACACAGCTCACTTATTTCTTCTCGATTAATGGCCAGGGAAAGGGCTATACGGAACTTTCTATTTTCAAAAAGCTTGCGCAGAACCGGATCTTTGCAATTTTGGTTGATATTGAGGACATCAGGAATTGGATTCACCCATCTAATGACCCGATAGTCTCCCTTTTCCCTGTTCTTCATGAAAAGAGTATAGTTGGCGAAGCTCATATACCGGGAATGCATATCCAGCCCCCCTGCTGTCGCCTTAAAATTGGTGATCTCTGCACTTTCTACCATATCAAAGGCGATCCGGTCAATATAAGGGAGCTGGTTACCCGCGGGATCTACCTTCCAGTAGTACGGGTTCCGCTCGGTAACCAAACGATTAGCTGGAGGAGCTGTCTTTAGTTTCCAAGATCTGATAGTAGGAAGTTCGGGATTTTGGCAGACGTCGCTTTTTACCTGAAATAGTTGATACCAAAATTCGTATCCTTCCTGCTTGACTTTTTTCTCCAGCTTTTCCGGGGCTCGTATCCTAATCGGCTGCTTAACAACGTATCCCAAGCCCTTGTTGCCACCCTATGCTATGTCCCTTCATATTGTCCAATTTCCTCTACCGGCACCACCACTGCTGGTTCCTCAGGAAGTCTTTTCTCCACCGGTGGAAGTTTGCCTGCAGCGACTTTTGTCCGAAGTACAGGAGCCTCGCTGAATTTTGCTATCTTCTTTCCGGTGGCTTTCTCATATTGCTTTACAGTAGCATATTGACTTTGAGCCTGAGCCAATGCCGTAATTGTTCCTAAAAGACATATCACTAACCCAGCTGTTAAAATCAAGATTAGTTTTTCTTGTCACTGCTTACCTCCCTGTTTGGATTTTATATATCCTTTGTGAGTTTACAGGCCTGGTCTTTTTTCACCTCCTTTCCGGTTTTACTTTTTCCCTTATAAAAGTAAGATTAGGTTCTGAAACTGAGTCCCCATGAGCCAAAATCTTCTGGATTTCCCTTATCCTCCTTTAATAATTCCTTATAGTTTTTGACTACCTTTTCAAAGGCAAAGGCATACTGTTTTATGATCTCAGGCTTGAATCTTTTAAACCAGGGAATCCTGAATACTTTCTCTTGAATTCCCTCCGAGACGGGAAGGGAGCCCTTCGGCTGTCTTATATCAGCTTTCGCATTTCTGATTCTTGTTGGCTTCCCATCATTATAAACATCAATCTCATTGAAGAGAGGATGAAGATGCAAAGCTCTGTTACATCCGGGAATGGTGGGAACGCCTTCAGCCCGTAGGGCCTCACAAAACCTCGTTATTGATAGTCCTTCCAGTTCCTCAGAAACATATAGTCCCAGAGCACTATACCAGCCACCCATTGTACAACCAGAATTTTTCGCTGGTCTATGGGCCCTTATTCCCGGAAGACCTTCAAGCAAATCCCAGAAGTAATTCATCGCCCTGTCAATCTCTTCCATTTCCTTCTTATATTTTTTTATCTGAACCAACCCTACTGCAGAGGAAAGCTGGTGCATTCTATACTTGTACCCTCCCCAGGGAAGACCGGCCCCTCTTTTAAGATAATCTATTGTGATCTCTTTCGAGTGTCTTTCATAATGGCCAAATATGATTGCCCTCTCGTAAATCTCTCGATCATTTGTGATAAGGATTCCTCCTTCTCCGATGGCAAATGATTTACCGCTCATCAAGGAGAAAGCAGAGACATCGCCAAATGTCCCGACAAGTCTGCCCTTATACAGGCCGCCATGAGCATGGGAGCAATCTTCGATTACTTTAAGGTTGTGTTTCGAGGCGATCCTTAAAATCGAGTCCATATCAGCAGGATAACCGCAGTAATGGACGACCATAATTGCTTTTGTCCGGTCGGTGATCCTTCTCTCGATATCCTTTGGGTCGATACATAGAGTTTGCGGGTCAATGTCCGCAAAGACGACCGAAGCTCCAAGGGAATATAAAGGTAAAGCCGAGGCCCAATAGGTTATTGAAGGACATATTACCTCATCTCCCTTTCCTATCTTTAAACCAAATAAAGCACAATGTATCGCTGCTGTCCCGTTATTGCAAGCAAGACCATATTTCATTCCGTGCCGGTTTGCAAACTCTTTTTCAAACTCCTCTGTCACATCCGTTCCCGACATCTTCCCTTCCCTTAGGACCTTCAGAACCTTCTCCTCAATCTCTCTTGTAACTATTGGCCACTTAAATATTTCTTCATCCTCTGTCTTTACCGCTTTCTCACCTCCGAAAATAGCGAGCTCACTCATTTCTTTCCTCCAGATTCCGTCAAACAATCAAACACATTATGTATTGTCCTTCAAATATGTCAAACTGTAGAACTTGATCTGGACATCGCCGCCAGAATCTCTTTTGCCCATACCCTTATGTTTTGCCTTACTGTTGTTCCGCGAGCATCTTACCTTGCTTTGACCAGATTGGTTTTATTTTCCATACCTCGAGTGCCTTAACCTTTGCCCTTCCTTTATTAGCAAATATCTCCATATCCAGGTTGCCCGGGGCAAGATAAACCGTGGTGGTTATAACTTCGGATTCGTTAATATAGACCTCCAGCACTGATCGGTCGAGAAGTATATGGAATCTAACCATCTGCTTATCAAGAAGGCGCAAAGGGAAGATTCTGCCGGCAACTTCAAGCATGCCATTCTTGCAGGCAACTGTTATCCCATTCCCGCCAGGATGGTGCAGTCGTAGGCCAAAAGCTTTCGCCTCAACTTTCTCGAACTCGGCCATGATTTCCAGCTCGCCACCTCCCACATCTTTGAGGACATGAGAGGTGTTGGCAAGAAAGATATCGGAGGTTCTGGAATGTGCGCCACGTATCTTTTCTATCTCTGGCAAGGGTTTTTGGACAAGCTGGCCATCGGAGCTGATCGAAAGAACCCTTGGAAAGGAAAGACATCCATTCCAGCCTCGTCCTTTCTCAAAACCCCTGACCCAGCCAAACAGGATACATCGTCCTTTCTGATCAAACAGGACGTTGGTGGCGTAAAAGTTTGCGCTGTAGTCCACAAGGCCCTCAGATTCGGGTTCGAACTTTAAGCTCTTCAGGTCAAATGTACCAACGAAGTATTGCACAGGACCATAAGGTGAAAGCATCAGCACCCACCTGTCACCGAGTTTGAAGAAATTTGGACACTCGATGCTGCGCAGTTTTTTGTCCGGATGCCGAAAGAGAATTCCCTGGTACTTCCAGCAGGTCAGCTCCTCATTTTCTGCCTCATAGAGGAGAACTACAGCATCACCTCCTCGCTCCTTTTCAAGTTTGCCGCCGAGAACCATGAAGGTTCGATCCTGTTTCCGGAAGATAAAAGGATCCCGCCAATCGTATATCTTTACCTTGCCGTGCAGCCTTTCGGTTAGAATGGGATTAGCAGGGTGCTTTTCCCACCTGATTAGATCAGGTTCCCCTAAGGCTGCCCATTGCTGTGCAGAATCGTAAGCTCGTCTCTTTGGACCAATGCTGGTGTAGAAGATCATGGGCTGACCCTTGCCATTGATCACCGTACAGCCAGAAAAACAGTGCTCTTCACCTTTCTCCTCGGAAGGCCACAATGCAATGGGAAGGTGCTCCCAGTATACCAGGTCCTTGCTGCGGGCGTGTCCCCAATGGGTGTGACCCCACCCATCACCATAGGGATTGTGCTGATAGAAGAGGTGATAGTATCCGTTGTGGCAGATGGGACCGTTGGGATCGTTCATCCACTGGGCTGGTGGACGGAAGTGATAGACCGGTCGGGAAAAATCAGCCTCGGCCCGGGGAATCGCCGCCTGAACACTTTGCATGGCCCGTGCTATCGCGGGATTTTTGTAATTTTCCATCCTTGCCTCCTTTATGCTATAGTTTAACATTCAGCAAAGTGTGATATGCTTTTTTATCAGCTCCTCTTTCTCCAACTGTAAAGGTTAAAAAATCGTCAAAAATACAAGTTTTTCTTTCCAGATATGCTCTGGCCAAAGCCTTATTTTCTTGCTCGAACCCCCCATATCCTCTAAGCTCGTTGTGATAACTGCTAACAATCTTCTATTCCATAAGCTAAGGATAGAGCCAAAATTTTGCCATTTCAGCTGACAAGTATATAATAATATCAGTGAGGCTCGCAAGTTAAATTAGAAGCAGCTCAGAAAAAGAAGCTTAAATACAAACTATGCGGAATGAGGAAGATATATTGATCAGGCGAGGAAAAGAGGAGGAACTCCAGAAGCTCATAGAGGTCTACCAGTCCTCATATCGGAGAATGGAAAGATATGCCTACAAAAGCAAGAAGAAAATTGAAAGATATCTTAAGTGGCTTTATGAGGGAGATCCTGAAGGGTTCTGGGTCGCGGAGAAAAAAGATAAACTGATAGGCTTTGCCTCTATACACAGTGAATGGGAGGATTACAAATGGGGCAGGACAGGGGAGCTGCACGAGATCGCTGTACGGGAGGAATTTCAGGGAAAAGGAATAGGGAAAAGGCTCTTTGAGAAAGCTTTAAGGTATGCCAGAGAAAGGAGATGCAAATTTATGTCCCTGTGGGTAGGAGAGGAGAACTTTCTGGCTCGCAGCTGGTACGAAAGGTTAGGTTTTGAGGAGAAGGGAAAGTGGGGAGAGTGGGTGAGGATGAGGATGAGCTTACCCTCCCCAGGCGTTGAGAAGACGGACAAGGATAAGGGAAAGGAGTTCTAATTCTCTCAGGGAAACAAGCTCACAGTTAGAGTGAGCACGGGAGAGTTTTCCTGCCCCAAAGACTACGCATTGAATTCCCTTCTCAAAGAGGTACTGGGCATCTGTCCAGCTCGGCATTCCTTTAACCTGTATCTCCTCTCCTACAACTTTTCTGAAAGACTCTTTTAAAACTTTTACCACCTTAAGGTCAGACCTTATTTCAATGGGTGGGGAGATATCCCGGAAGTTTACCGTTACCCCATCTTGAGCGGTGACGTTCTTTATCTCCTCGATGGCTTTCTCGACGTTTACTCCGGGAACGATGCCAATATCAGCCTCAAAATGGCAACGGTAGGGCACCACCATTATATCCTTTCCTCCCTCTATCTTTCCAAGGTTTACCCATCCGCCTTTTGGAAAATGAGGATGAGTTAACTTTAAAAATTCCATCTTCTCCAGTTTTTGGTAAGTTCTGAAAGCCTTTAAGATAGCATTTTCTCCCTTATGAGGTACTGAGCCATGGGCAGATTTACCCTCCACCTTTACCTCTATGTCTATCGCTCCTGCCTGAGTAAGGGCAAGGGACAGCTCAGTTGGCTCAAGGACTATCCCCTGCCTGGCTTCTACCTGGAGGAACTTTGAGCCCAGGGCCTCTTCCTCTTCCCCTGAGGTGAAAGCTACCTGACAGGGAGCCTCTGTCTTCTCCAGAGCTACTAAAAGAGAAGCTATCTGACCCTTGGGGTCCACAACGCCTCTACCTATAAGGTTTTCCCCTTCTAACCTGAGTTTGTAAGCCTGAGGATGATCAAAACCAGGAACGGTATCTATATGGGTGCAAAAAAGTAGATTCCCCTTTCCCCTTCTTCCCACAAGGTTAGGACGATAGTTTGGAATCTCCTGTACTTCTACCTGAAATCCTGTCCTCTCCAGAAACGAGGATAAGAACTTATGCAGTCTTTCTTCTTTGCCCGTGGGAGTTGGAATCTCCACGAGTTTTCGTAGAACTTCCACAATCCTTTTTCTTTCTGTGGTCAAGCTCTCAATTCCTGTCATATCATCCCTCCTTACTCACCTTTGCCGCAAAGTCTTTCCCTCAGCTTTTCGGCCACCTCTTTTGCTTTTCTTGCCAGCTTCTCACTTAAGAAACCCAACCTCAGCTTTTGCTCCAGCAGCTCCTCCTCAACTACCTTCACCTTCCCATCCGGCCATCTGATCACATCTATCTCCAGGTCAACATATCTTATTTTATCCGGATAAAACTCCACCGGGGTATTTATGTTGTAATACTCTCCAAGGAGTTTTCCATCTCGACGATGATAGGTGTGCTTGTAAAACCAGCTTCCTTCCCTCACCTCGGTGAGAGCATAGTCTCCTTCTTCTTTTGGTAACTCCAGTCCATCATACCTGTCTTTGCCCTTGTAGCCTGTTCTCTTGAGGACAAGCTTTCTCTCTTCAGGACTAATCTCAATTATTTTTCCCTCAGAAAGACTGATGATCTTTCCATTCAGCTTCACGTGATCTATAGCCACCATCTTTCCCTTTTCAAATTTATCCCAGATTAGCATTTTCTCTAAGGCCTCTCCTGTGGCCTTTCTTCTTTCAGGATGGCTGGTAAGCTGCATCTTCTCCACCAGGTCAACATATTCAGAGGCGATTATTCTCAGGCGATGATGATTGGCTACTGTGGGAAGAACTTCGTTTCTCAGTTCATCCAGGGCGGATTTTGCCAGATAGGGGAATTCTATCTCCACAAACTCAAGCTCACCATACCTTCTCTTCCAACAGATAGCGTCAAAAAACTGCTTCCTTATAAGCTCTGCCACAAACTTTACTTTATCTGGCTCACCTTGCAAGGAGATACCCTGCCTATCCTCCAGATCTCTGATCTTTACCTCAATTGGCTGTGGGGAATCAATCTTCTTGTAGCTGCGAAACCTCTCCTTGATCGTCCTCGACGGCTGAACTATGGCCAGGTTATGCTCCAGAAAAAACTTCGTCAAGGCAGTGGCATAAATTCCCCTGATCTTCAGACCAACTTCCATTTTTTATCTCCAAAAGCCAATACCCTTTATTCTTATCAGGTTACCCTTGACCTCGGTTCTTGCTCCAAGCATTTTCTCAACCAGCCACAGTCTCGTCTCAACGTGTTCTGTCATTCGGGGGATTAAGTACTGGCTAAGACCCTCAGCAAGGGCACAGAAGGGTATTAGCTGATCCGCCAGGTGTCTGTCGACAGTTGCTCCACTGTCAAGGTCCTCTACCAAGTTCTTGGCCACCTGTCTTCCTATAAATTCAGCAGATCTTTTTGGTTTTCCAGCCATATCTGATCCGATCAGACATCCCGTGCTTGTCCTTGCCCAAACTGCCAAAGAGGCTCCGGCTTGAATTGAGGGCTTCTGATAGACTGGCCTGTCCTCGGTATCATAGGCTGTCTCTATCCTCGAATCATATCCCTTTGCCCTCAATTTCCTTCGACATTCTTCAGCCATTCTCTCCGAGACCCTTCTCTCCCTAAGTAAGGAAGAAAGGGCAATCCCTCTTATCTTTTCTATTTTCCCCTGCTCAAGCAAGGTGATAGCTTTTAGTCTTTCCCTTTGCGGGTTAATCTTCATCTCGATTATTCCACCACCTTTGGGAACATATCCCGGACGAATTATCTTCAGGTCGGCATCCACGCCCATCTTTCTTAAGACCGGAAGTAAAACGTATTTTAAATGGAAAAGTGAAGGAGCGAAATCCTGAAAAAGACCGCCGGTGATCTTATAGGTGGATGGCCTTTCAGCAAACAGAGCAAGGGGAAGAACCGTTAAAGCTAACATGGTAGTGGAGCCTGCAGTCCCGATATCCCAGCTGAAGCTACCTCCACGTATCTTATTTCCCGGCCTAAAACTTATTTGCCTTGATCCAACCCTTGCTCCTTGCAGTTTCCCCTGGCAAATTTGACTGGAGGCCTCTACCCCTTTTAGATGCTGAGGTCTTAGACCAGGCTTATCTCTTTTAGCCCGGATATTTTCCAGATAAATTTCCTGGCAGGTTAAGACTGCAAGGGAGACTGCGTCTCTGACTATTGTTCCAGAACCTGATCTTTGAGCTCCATCTATCTTTATCACCTTAAATTCCTTAAGGGCGTTTTTTAAAGAAATTATCTCACAATTTGCCGAATTCGTCAAGAAAAAAACGATGCTTGAGGGAAGCTTCTTGAGGCTGCTTTTGCATCTTCTTCGGCAAAACTCCCATCTCCACTGAGACCCAGATTAGACCAGCCAGTCCCGTCAACCTCGTGGGAAGACTCTTAGGCAATCCTAAGGAATGGAAGAAGATAAAGGATGGCCAAAAGATAATCATTGAAAGAGGGGTTTAATTAAGTTTAAAACTGTTTCTGGCAATAGGAAGAAAAGAAGCATTTTTGGCATTTTCTCTTTCTACACCAGTCTTTTCCCAGTCTAAGAAGAGCTGTTTCAAATTGGGTAAAACTTTTTTCTCCTATTTTAAATTTGTTCCACACAGATTTTAAATCTTGCAAGACCTTCTCGCCATTATTTTCTTTTGTAAATCCTAAGGCGTTGGCAGCTTCTATGGTTAAGGCTGTGGGAAGTGGATCCGCCCTTTCCCATAAATCTCTCAGCTCCCTCAAGAAAATGGCCACTGTAACCTGACCAACTCCTTTGCCAAGATTTATCAGCTTTTTCTCAAGGTCCCTTGCGTCTTTTGCCTTCGAGTGCAAGAGATTCAAATCTCCCCTGTACTTTTTAATAAGATTTCCTGCAATCTCCAGAAGTTTGGTAGCTGTCTTAAAATCATAGCGGACATATCCTCCTTCGTCCAAAATCTTCACAAGTCCATCCCAGCCCGTATCCATGATTTTCTCAGGTGATAAGACCTTTTCCCTTTCAAATTCTTTATATGTTTTTATAGCAATGGACTCAGATATTCTTGCCCCAAATAAGATGGAGGCCAAGAACCACTTGAATATCTCATCGCTTTCTTTAGATGAAAGCTTTATGCCCAAAAGTTCGGAGTAAGGTGTGCCAAATTCATCTATTAACAGGCTGATTATTTTTCTCTTTTTCTTCAATTCCACATTGGGTCCCCTTTCCTACCTTGTGGAAAATTAGGGATTGGTCCTAATAAGTTTACCTACACCATTGAGTAAAGTCAAATGGTTTAAGCCTTGAGGAAATGCCCAAATCCAACTGGGATGGTTTGACATCCCTTGAGGATAAACTATCCTTAAAATTGGAGAAAAGAGGGATGAACTCGAATTTTCGTTGGAAAAAATGACATAAATTACTTAGCTCTTATCCTTACACAGTTGCAATTGAGGAGGTGAGAGGAAGGTGTGAAGCATAGGGCAAAACTCTTAGTTTATGGTTCAGGGGCAGTTCAAGAAGTATTTGTCGTGACGAGCGATGTTGAGGCGTTAAGGGAAAAATTGTCAAGCTCTTAAGCGAGAAATGAAGCTTTCAAAATCTGCTGGTAGTTTAGTTGGCACCATAATAGGGGATTTTTTGGTCTTTTAGTGACCATCACCTGAAAGAAAGCAAGATAATATCCAGGTTGACAGATAGGAGACTTTAAGCTGAAGATCAAAGAAATTCGGGTAAAAAGTATCCTTTCCAGGTCTAAGGTTCATGACTGGACGCTCAACCCCTACCGAGGCTGTGAGCATGGATGTTTTTATTGTTACGCCAGATTTATGCGAAGATTCACCGCTCACAAGGAAAAATGGGGAGAATTTGTCGATGTCAAGGTTAATGCTCCAGAGCTTCTGGCTGAGGAGGTGAGGAGGAAAAAGAAGGGGAGGGTTTGGATAAGCGGTGTGTGCGACCCCTATCAGCCACTGGAGAAAAAATACAAATTAACCAGAAGGTCTCTTAAGATTTTCCAAGAAAACAGCTGGCCGGTAATCATACAGACCAAATCACCTCTTGTCCTGAGGGATTTGGATTTGCTAAAGAAATTTGAAGATATAGAGGTAGGCTTTACTATCACCACTGCTGATGAGGAAATCAAAAAGTTTTTTGAACCGAGGACTCCTTCCATTGAGGAAAGGATGAAAGCTTTGGAAAGAATGCATCAGGAGGGAATCAAAACTTATGTGATGATAGCTCCTCTCTTGCCAGGAGCGGAGGTCTTGGTCTCTGAATTGGAAGGAAAGATAGATTACGCAATAATCGACAAGATGAACTATCACTACGCGGATTGGGTTTATCGAAGATACAAGATAGAAAAGTTCAAAGAGGACAGGTTCTTTATTCAAAAGGGAAAAGAGATAGCTGAGCTTTTTAAAATGAAGAAGATTCCCTGTCAGCTCGTATTTCAAGAGCCAAAAAGGTATTTATAATGTTGAGCGATGCCCTTGGAATCCTGCCCAGGCTCTAACATAGAGCC
>Ga0180301_10002133_pt1 | contig 15570 bp, 20 predicted proteins | sample GuaBasSediGuay16_FD_121797 | JGI IMG/M metagenome (GOLD analysis project Ga0180301, IMG submission 121797) | Subseafloor sediment microbial communities from Guaymas Basin, Gulf of California, Mexico - Guay16, Core 4569-2, 12-15 cm | ecosystem: Environmental > Aquatic > Marine > Hydrothermal...
CTATTTAAATCTAACCGCAATTCATCTCCCCACTAAAGATGGAGAGTTTTCTTGCGGTAATTTTTATAAAAGAAGTTTATTCAACTTTTAGAAGTTTTTTCCTCACTATATACAAGTTCATCTTTACTGTATGAGGCAAGCTCATAGAATTGGGTTAAATGAATTGCTGCTCTTGGACAGATCCTTTCACACTGCCTACAGAAGATACATCGATCAAGCAGAAATATCGGTCTCCTCCTATTGAGCGTTTTATCACTCTCAACCATTTTGATGGCGCCTGCAGGACAATCCCTTTCACAAAGCCCGCAGCCGACACATCTGTCAATATAGAATATGTGTCTACCTCTATATCTCTCAGCCGGCTCAATCCTTTCAAACGGATATTTTACAGTTATAGGCTTCTTAAGGAAATGGTTTAATATCTCCCTTAACATGGCCATTTTACATCACCAACACTGCAAGGAATTTTGCAAGAATTAACTGTAAAATTGCTAGGGGAATTAAATATCTCCAGGCACCGCTTAAAACTTGATCTATCCTCAACCTTGCGAAAACCGTTCTCAGAATTGTGCTTAATATCACTACGAAAACCATTTTAATCAAATACCAAATTATCGGTGGAAGTATAGGTCCACTTCCACCTCCAAGGAAAATGGCTGTTGTTAGTCCAGCGCCGAAAACCAACATTAAATTATTGGATAATCTGAAGAAAGCGAGTTTTGGACCGGAATACTCTGTTAACCATCCTGCAACTATTTCGCTCTCAGCTTCAGGAATATCGAAGGGAACTCTCTCCAATTCTGCTTGAAGTGCTATTAGAAAAATAATGAAACCTAAAGGTTGGAGGAGGATATAGGGGATTGGCTGATGATCGGCAATATAGGTGATTGAGAGGGAAGCGGAATCTATGGCTACAGAAGCCAGTGAGATGAACATTGGAATTTCGAAGCCTAAAAATTGGAGGATGGCTCTTGCAGCTCCAATGCTGCTAAACCTGTTCGTTGAAACCCATCCTGCCATGAAAACTATAATTGTATAGATAGTCATTAAGGTTATTATTAAAATTAAATCTCCTTCAAATGGATGTAAAATTGGATACCCGTTTAATGGAAGATAGAATGATGCGAAGACTGGGAGAACAGGAGCTATTCCTGGGAGAAGATTGAACAGAAATTTATCCACATATCTTGGAGTCACATCTTCTTTGGTTAAAAGTTTAATGAAATCTGCTAGAGGCTGTAGAAAGCCTCTTGGACCAGTATAGAGTGGGCCTATCCTATTCTGAAACCTTGCGAAAACCTTTCTATCTATCCACTCGAATATTAAGCCGAGTATGAATAGGAAGATTAGTCCAGGAAATATGAGAATTTGAATTAGACTTATAATCGGATCAGCCAATTCACCGTCTCCCCCCATTCTCATACCATTCTAAACTGTATTTTCTAAGTTGACTGTGACTCCAAATCCATCTTTTATTTCTAGCTTTATCGATGAAGAGTATTCTTTCAGTGCAACAGTAGCATGGGTCTATACTTGCAATTATTGCAGGAATATCAGCTATATGATAACCCTTCAACATTTCACATACAGCCGGAATATTCGCTAAAGTGGGAGTTCTAATTTTAACTCTATATGGATTCTCCTTTCCATCAGATTTTACATAGTACATTAATTCTCCTCTTGGAGCTTCCACTCTCACCGTAGATTCCCCTGGAGGAGGAGTTCTCTTCAGCTTTTTCATTATCGGTCCACTTGGAAGTTTATCTAGACATTCACGTATTATGTTGATTGACTCTAAAACTTCATCCACCCTTACAAGCACCCTGGCAAATACATCACAGTATGAATATGTGACCAGGTTGAAGGGTATCTCATCATATGATGAGTATGGATCATCGAATCTGACATCCGTTTTAAGATCCGAAGCCCTTGCCACTGGGCCGACGGCACATAGATCTGTTGCAGCGGACTTGTTTAGAACACCTATATTCTCAGTTCTCACCTTTATGGTCGGCTCATTTAACACAACACTCTTATAGTACTTTGTTCTCTCCTCCAAATAGTCCATACCCTTTTTAATAGCCATCTCCATTTTAGGCGTTATGTCATAGACAACTCCACCTATAAAGTTCATTGAGGGAGTAACTCTATTACCGCTTATAAGTTCAACTAGATCCATAACTCGCTCCCTATCTCTCCAAACATACATGTAGAATGTTAGGAAACCGAGCTCCATTCCAAGGACACCTAGCCATAATAGGTGGCTGTGAATCCTATTCAGCTCGTTAATTATAATTCTGAGATATTGTGCCCTTTTAGGAACATCCACATCATGAAGTTTCTCAACGGCGATACAGTAACATGTTGTGTGGGGTACATTACATATACCGCAGATCCTCTCAGACAGATAGATTCCCTGAACCCATGATCTCAGCTCCATACCTTTCTCAATACCCCTATGAACGAAGCCCAATCTGGGCTTAACGTTTACAATTATTTCACCATCCAACTCGAAGTTAAATTGGAAAGCCTCTTTTATAGCTGGATGTTGCGGGCCGACTGGAATTTTATAGGTGGACATTACGTTCCCTCCATTTTCCAATCCTTCCTCAATGGATATACACCTTCAGGCCAATCGTCTGGAAGTATCAACCTCTCTAAATTAGGATGACCTGTAAATACAACGCCTAATAGATCGTGAACTTCCCGCTCATAGAGTGTTGCTCCAGGCAACAGTTTAACGATGGATTCGATCTCGGGATCATCCTTCGGAACCTTAGTTTTAACATTAACCATTAAAGTTCTTCCATAAATGGCTAAATGATATATTAGTTCAATATATTCGCCAAAATCCGTTCCAGTAATGGTTACAATATGGCGTAGACCGAAATTTTCTTTTAGAAACTTCACAAGGGGAATCACCGTTTCCTTGTTCACCGTAACATAGATATATCTTGGTGCAGCAATTCTAGATTCTAATATTTTATCATTGAAGGCAAGTTTCAATTCTTTCAGGATGAACTCCTCTCTGCTAATGGTCGTCAATTACTTCGCCTCCTGCAGTTTGGCTAAAAGTTTAGCAACACCTTGAATTACAGCCTGAGGGTGAACTGGACATCCAGGAATATAGACATCTACAGGTATGACCTTGTCGATTCCTCCAAGAACATTGTAACATCCCCAATAGACGCCGCCTGACGTTGCACATGTACCTGCAGCTATAACAAATTTAGGATTCGGCATTTGCTCATAGATTCTTTTAAGCCTTGGAGCCACCTGCCTGGTAACTGCACCGGTAACGACGAGCACATCAGCATGCCTCGGACTTCCCTTCAACAATATTCCAAATCTTTCAACGTCAAATCTAGGGGTTAGAGCAGCCAAAACCTCTATGTCGCATGCATTACATGCACCGGTACACATGTAAAGTATCCATGGACTTCTAATCCTCGACCAGCCTATTATGGATACCATGAAATCACCTCTTAGGAAGCATAACTAATGCGGAAGTGAGAATAAGAGAGTATAGGATTAGAAGGAAGATTTGGGCTTTAACGGATACTGCCAGAATAAAAGCAGCTACATCGAAGATGGTGAAATATATGGCAAATTTATATAGTTTAGTATTCATCTGGATCTTTTCAGGTGGAAATCTGTCGGGACCTTCACCACATGCATATGGATCGAGCTCCATATCGGTATGTGAATGTTTAAAGCTGAAACGCTTACCGAATAGATATGACAAGTAGATTATGATTGTAAGTAAGATAAAAACTATTGGAGCGGAAAAAAATAGGTCAACCCTCAAATTCCATCCACTCCTCTTCTCTACGACTTACAACATAATTATTTATAAGTTTTAGGATAAAAAGAAAGGAGAAAATCATATAGGTTAATCTTGGAGAGGAAAGGATGAGATCAGTGGATAGGGAGAATTGGAGGAGAAGGTTCAGCGAATGGTTTAGAGAGGTCTTAGATGAAGCTGAAATTTATGATTATAGGTATCCTATAAAGGGATGTGGAGTTTGGAGACCGTACGGATTTGCCCTAAGAAGAAATGTACTCCAAATTGTAAGAAATATTTTAAACTCCACTAACCACGAGGAGATTCTTCTCCCACTACTCATCCCGGAAAATTTTCTAGCCAAGGAAGCTGAACATGTAAGGGGATTCGAAGACCAAGTATACTGGGTGACTATGGGTGGAAGAGATAAGTTGGATTTGAAATTGGCGTTGAGACCGACGAGTGAAACTGCAATAGGACCTATGCTTAAACTATGGATAAAATCCCATAGAGATCTACCTAAGAAATATTATCAAATAGTGAGCGTATTTAGATATGAAACTAAAGCTACAAAACCGTTGATAAGGGTAAGGGAGATAACAACCTTTAAGGAAGCGCATACAGCTCATGCAACACTGGAGGAAGCAGATAAACAGGTGAGAGAGGCTATAGGGGCATATGCGAAAATCTTCGATGAACTCGGCATTCCATATGTTATAAATAAGAGGCCTGAATGGGATAAATTTGCAGGGGCACTATATACCATTGCATTTGACACCTTAATGCCTGATGGAAGAGCAATGCAGATAGGAACTGTACATAACTTGGGGCAGAACTTTTCAAGGGCATTCGAAATAAAATATTTGACGAAAGATGGAAGACAAGAATATGTATGGCAGACCTGTTATGGAATATCTGAGAGAGTTCTAGCAGCGTTAATATCGATACATGGAGATGATAGAGGTATGGTTCTACCTCCAAATGTTGCACCCATCCAAACCATTATAATACCGATTCCATATAAAGGTGAAGAAGAAAAGATTTTGGAGAAATGTATAGAGATAGAGAATATTTTAAAGAAAAATGGAATAAGGGTTAAATTGGATAATAGAGAAGACATAACGCCTGGAAGTAAATTTTATGATTGGGAGAGAAGGGGAGTACCCACTAGAATAGAGATAGGGCCGAAAGATTTGAGGGAGGGAAAAGTGACGATAAGTAGGAGAGACACTTTAGAGAGAATAAGATGTAGAGAGGAGGAGATGGTGGATAAATTGAGAGAACTCTTCAAATTGATCCATGAATCCATGAAGAGAAGAGCTTGGAGCTGGTTTAAAGAGAACACATATAGAATCAGCAATATAGCTGAAGGGAGGAGAATATTAGAAGAGAAGGGGGGAATAATTGAAGTTTATTGGTGTGGCTCAGAGAAATGTGGACACAAAATACAGGATGAAACTGAATCTAGAATGCTTGGAGAAGCATTAGATTTGGAGAATATGGATATAGGTGAATGTATAATATGTGGAAGGAAAACATCTAGATTGGCGCGGCTAGCCAAAACATATTAGCCTTGTTTTAACTGAATTCTTTAACAGCCAATCAACTCTCCTATCCAAATCGTTGAAATGTTCCAGAAAATTCAAGCCAGATGATTCCGCCACCAGAGAGGCACATGCTCCTCCAACAGCGAAGGCAGTTACAACATCATTTGAAGATAAAATGGAAGCTAAGAAACCAGCATTCAATGCATCGCCGCAGCCAGTAGGATCAACAATCCGGGAAATTGGATAAGAGGGAAAGAACCAGCATTCCTCCTCGAAGAAAGCATAGAAACCTCTACTGCCAAGAGTTACAATGAGAATTTTTACTCCTAAATCTCTTAGACTTTTGAAACATAAACAGGGATCTTTAAATCCTAAACCATATTTCAATTCTTTAAGGGAACATTTAATCACGTTGAAATGGCCTAAAAATTTATGGAGAAAACAATTTCGAACAATTTTTACATAACCATTCTTATCGAAGGATCTTACAAAACCTTGAATATCTAAAACTTTAAATCCATCTATATCGGCGAAAAACTTCAACGTTTCAAGCGGAATTTCACTGCAGATCGGAGAGATCAAATAACCCTTACTGTTAAAGTGTTGACATTCTGGGGGATATATACCATCACATCGGGACAGCAATCTTAAAATTCTACTCCAATCCTTTAAATATTTTAATTCAAAGCTGGTGGTAGGATTCGAAGAGACTTTAACATTGCTAACATCAATTTGATATTTCTTAAAACACTTTAAAATTGTCTCTTCAAAATCGAAGCCTATCTTACTGATCACCTGCACCTTTGAATCTAAAATACTCGCCGTTAAACCTGCATATGTTGGTGAACCTCCAATTGAAATATAACGGTTTCCAGATGGAAGAGATATATGGTCGATTGAAATATGACCTATAACGGTTAATTCGAAATTAACCAAAGTATACACCAAACTTATATAAGAATAAATAGGTATTTATCCTTGAAATCAAGGCGGTGAACAGGAATTGCCGAAGAAGAGAAAGTCAAGAGGCAGAGCGAAAGGAAGAAAGGGAAAGGAGGATAGAGTTCAATGCGACTCATGTGGAGCTTGGATTCCGAGAAGCAAAGCAAAAAAGGTGACGAGATACGTATCGCCGGTGGATCCTCAACTGGCCAAAGAACTTGAAAAGAAAGGAGCTATCATACAAAGATATCCCGTTACTAAATATTACTGTGTTTCATGCGCGATTTTTAGAGGAATAGTTAAGATAAGATCAAGAGAAGAGAGGAAAAGTAGAAAACCGCAAAGAAGATGAATCCACATTATCATAGATAGAAGATCGATTAATATTGTTCAGCTAGCTATTTATCCATTTTCCTAATTGAAAGCGTAAATTTACATTGTGTTTCATAAGAGGAAGAAGCGCGAGAGAATATATGTGGCTGGATTAACAATAAAACTAGAAAACTAGTTTTCATTAAAGGAAAAGTTAATTTAGAGTTATTTAAGATACCTACTTATAATCATGAAGTCTATCTAAAAACTCGTTAACAATGGTTATACATTGACTCGTTAAATATTTGACTGAACCTAAACTTATGCATGGAATATTTAGAGAAAATAGGAATAGTTCTGAAGGTAAATCTAAACCTAAATGTCCACCTAAAATAAAGCAGTATTCTTCATTAAGATCAAAGTTGAAATCACGAATATATGAGCCCTTTTCATGTAGATATATAAGCTTAAAATCTCTCGACTTAAAATTGGAAACTAATTTTTTAAAACCAATCTTTAAGAGATGGAAGCCTGAAGATGCAGATGCACCGCTTAATAAGTGTTTAACGATTTTAGCCATTGCAACCTCATCTCTCGGCAGATAGGATAATTCTCTTCCAGAGATGAAAATTGTTTTAGGTGGATTAGGTGGACCTTCAAGTACACCATAAAATTCAATCTCCCTTCTAATTGAACCATTTACTAGAAAGGCATTTATAATGGAACGGCAGATCACATCTAATCTTCCACTGGTTCCAGCAATATTCCGCAAAGAAAAATTTGGTGAAGTAGTAGCTGTTGAAGATTTAACTATGAAAATTCTTTTCAAAGATTTCACCTCAAAGACGACCAAACTTTGAATATTCTCATGAAAATTGTAATGTAACATAGAATAACCAGTAATAGGAGAGACCATTGGATGACATTTAACATGACGCCGACGGATATTATTATCATCCTCTCCCCTCTCTCCGCCAAACCTACACCTGCAAGATTTACGCCAAGCGATTCCCCTCTCGCCCTGCAATAACTCACCATTAGAGAACCTATTAACGCTATTAGACCTAGAAGAAGGAGAGATTGATCATAGAGGATTATGGAGGAGAGGACAACTGCATCTGAAAATCTATCCATAACTGAATCGAAGAAGCCTCCGAATTTTGAAGTTAATCCACTTAACCTTGCCACAGCTCCATCAAGAACATCGAAGAAGCCTGACAGTAAAATGAGGAAGCCTGCTGAAAGAAGGCTTCCTGAAACGATGAGATATGAAGATAGGAGGGAGAATACGAAGCCAATTAGAGTTAAAAGGTTAGGGGTAACCTTAAGTTTAACGAGAATATTTGCAAAGGGAAATATGAGAAAGCCGATATATCTGCGTAACTTGTCTAACAGGAAAATCACCCTTAAACAATTTAAAACAGGCATATATAAAAGAGATTTTGATATTCAAGTTTAAAGTTGAAATAAAGTGGAAGAAGAAAAGTTAAATAAATGATGGTTTAAGAACAAGCAAACTTTCCAAACAATTTTCATTTAAACATGCAGATTGAAATTAACCTTGAAATGGAAACTCCTTTCCACATTTAGGGCATTTAACATATCCGCATGATCCATAAACGGAGAATGGACAGCCTGAACATGCAAAAGCTCTAGCATATGCTATGTCAAATTTAAATCCGCAATATGGACATATAACCTGTTTACCTTTCAAATTCGTCTTCAATCACCGTTTAAAGAAAGAGATAACCTTATTTATATCCTTAACCATCAAATCTAAATTAGCAGTTTAACAGTGAAGGTATAATAAAATGAAGTTCACATATTTAGGAATACACGGTTTAGATGAACATTTCGGAAAAATCCCTCTAGGCAGCATTATTTTACTGCTTGGAACACCTGGATCTGGAAATGATATTTTTGCAATGCAGTCCCTATACATTCAAGCTGAGAAAGGTAAGAGAATAGTATATTTAAACTTGGATTACTCGCAGGAGGATATAGTGATGGAGATGGCGGCTTATGGATGGAGCATTGAGAAAGTAAGGGAAAAATGGATCTTTCTTGACGCATATAATAAGCCTGAAGAGGAAGTGGAGAAAATATGGATAGAATATTTAGACAGTATTGTTGAAGATAACTGGACAGCCATAGATACTTTAAACACGTTAATGGAGATCTTGGGAAGAGAGGAGACTGATAAGAGGATAAATGAGCTTAGAAGAAGAGCTAGAAAGAATACGGGAATACACTATATCATAATGATGAAGGGGGAGGAGGAGAGGAGAATAGAACAGCAAATTAAGAGATATGTGGATGGCGTAATAGAATTTAAAATGGTTGAGGGTGAGAATAAAGGGGTTATAAATGTGGAGAAGATGAAGAGGAGGAAGGGAACATGGCTGGCAAAAGAATACAGATTGACTGATAGAGGCATAGTTATAGAGACCGTTGGAGAAATAAGGTGAAGCTTGGAAAATTACATGTAGGTTAAGAAAAACTTTTTAAGTTTTTCAATAAATAAAGTTTTGATAAAAATTGATAGAAAGCAAACATAAAAGGGCGAGTAGAGGAATATCCCCAATAATAGCAGTTCTCCTATTAATAGTGATAGCAGTTGCAGCCTCAGTTACAACATACTCATGGATAAATTGGTTTCTGCAGGCACAGCAGCAACAAGCTTCAAGTATAATAAGAATAGAACAGGTGGATCTATCTTTGATAACTGCAAGCGGAATAGTTAGAATTTACGTTAGAAATATTGGCGGAGTCCCTGTCACTGTTGATGCAGTATATGTGAATGGAACGAAGTGGATATGCGACGATGTTAAAATAAAGCCTGGAGGTATAGGGGAGATAGTTGCATATAAGCCTCTATCAATTCCACCGTTAAAGAGCGGATATACAGTGGAGATAAAGGTGGCAACAACTGCTGGAACATCCGATGTTTACCGCGGAATCATACCTTAAAATCTTTCAATTTGTAGGGGAGTTGAATGAACCCTATAGATACAGTTAGGATAACTATATTGTTTTTAGGATTCTCAATTGCCTCGTGGCAGGATTTGAAGACTAGGGAGATCGACGATAAAATATGGGTAGCTATGTCAACGATCGGATTACTATTACTGGCAGTTCAAATTTATTTTGAGATGAACAGCATAATTCTAATTATGATCCTTCTTTCATTCATATTTTCCGCTGGTATGGGAATTCTACTGTACCAACTGGATCTGTTTGGAGGAGCAGATGCAAAGGCACTAATAGCCTTAAGCATAATAATGCCCATAATACCGGGCGAGATTATTCAGAGAGTATATACACATCCATTTACACCGATAGCTGTCTTCAACAACTCTGTTATAGGTGCAGCGTCAACTTCAATATTCATGGTTATAAGAAATCTGAAGGAAAAGATTTCAGGTGGAAAATTATTTGAGGGATTGGAGGATGAAAATACTGTAAAGAAGCTTCTGGCAATGATAACTGGATATAGAGTATCTATTGAAAAACTCTCGAAGGGAGGATTCAACTATCCTATAGAGGAGATAGAGATCTCGGAGGGTAAAGTTAGAAGAAGATTAAAGATAAAGGTGGGAGCATCCTCCGGGGAAGAAAACTTGAAGAAGATTCTGAAACTCTATGAGGAGGGGAGAATTAAAGGTAGAATATGGGCTACACCGGCCCTTCCAATGCTAATATTTATGACGATAGGGCTTGCAGTAACCTTCATCTGGGGGGATGTAATTTTCAAATTTATAATAATGCTGAGAAGTTAAAGTCACTAAACTTATTAAAGTAACAAATCCTAATTAAAATGTAAAGAAAATGAAGAGTAGAGCGATTTCCCCGATAATATCAGACATTTTATTGGCCGTTATACTTGTATCCATGTTTACCATAATATATTCGGCATCTACAAGCATAACGGGAAATATTAGCACATATTTCTGGGGAAACTCGGAGAAACTATTAGAAGATTTAACCATTGAGGAGGCCTTTATAAAGGCTGGAAATAGAACAGTTACACTTTATATTAGAAATGTTGGACAGATAACAACTATAATTGAAAATATTTATTGGAACAATACGAAAATGGAAGATCTAAATGGAAAATTAACATTGAAAGTAGGGGAGCTTACCGCGATTAAGATAAAGTTACCCAGTGCACCTGGACCTTACACTCCGCAGACGGTGACCATCACAACAAAACTTGGAAATAGATACGTTGAAGTTCTAGTTTCAAATCCGTGAGGTGTTAGGATGAGAGGCTCTTCAACTGCTTTAGGAGCAATGCTCTTCATAATAATATCTACAACCATATTGATGATGGTATTAACCTCCATGATGAATTATCAACAAAATTTAAAAACATATATGAAAAGGATGAGTAGAAAACTTGAAGAAAAAATTGAAATTATAAGAGTAAATGTTACTGATAAGGGAACGGAGATCTACATTTTAAATTCGGGTTCAACTGTAACAAATATAAGAGCGATATATTTGAATCATATATTAATAAAAGAACTTGAAGAATACTATATTCCGCCTGGAAGCATCAGAAAAATTGTGTTGAACAATATAAAAGTTAAGAGGGGAGATTACATAAAAATAGCTACGAATATGGGAAATACAGCCGCAACAATAATTGAAGATATATGAATGTTAGGTGATGATGAGTTATGGAAGAGAAACCCAAAACCTACATAAAGGTTTACCCTATAAATCCGCCGAACGCTTATGTGGGAATTTATGTTGACCCATTAACGAAACAATATAGATATGAAGTTCTCGAACCCAAATTGTTTCCAAAAGAAATGAAAATTTTCAATAGAATAAAGGAAATACTCTATGAAGAGTTAGATATAGAAGCGACAAATCTTAAAAGAGAGGAAATGGAGAAATATTTAGAGGAGAAAATAAAGGAGATTATCAAAAAGTATAAGATTAGAATAACCGAGGAAACGATCGCGAAGATAATGTATTATGTTAAGAGGGATTTCACAGGTTACAGTAAAATAGATGTTCCCATGAGAGATTCGAACATTGAAGATATAACATGTGATGGGGCTGGAACACCAATATATGTGTGGCACAGGGAATATGAATCCATGCCGACGAACATAATCTTTGAAACACCGGAAGAGTTGGACAGCTTCGTTATAAGATTAGCCTATAAGGCGGGTAAACATGTATCGGTTTCACAGCCCATAGTTGACGGTGCACTTCCAGATGGAAGTAGAGTGCAAGTAACCTTTGGAAAGGAGGTTTCACTTAAAGGATCCTCATTTACTATTAGAAAGTTTAAGAGGGATCCGTTAACTATTGTGGATTTAATTAAAAATCATACTTTATCAACTGAGATGGCAGCCTTCTTCTGGTTTATAATCGAAAATAGAGCGTCAATATTGATTTCTGGAGGAGTTGCAGCTGGAAAAACAACACTTCTCAACGCTTTAGCCATCTTTATACCACCAGAATTTAAGATAATAAGCATAGAGGAGACTCCTGAGATAAATCTTCCACATGAAAACTGGTTGCAGTTGGTTACAAGACCCAGCTTCGGAGCAAGGGAAACCAATATCACATTATTCGACCTTTTAAAGGCAGCGGTAAGACAGAGACCAGATTATCTAATAGTAGGTGAAATTAGAGGAGAGGAGGCATATACATTATTCCAAGCAATCTCCACAGGACATTTAAGTTTATCCACTATGCATGCGGATTCTGTTGAATCCGTTATTAGAAGATTGGAGTCTGAACCGATGAATATACCGAGAAAATTGATAACGGCGATGGATATCATAACGATTCAGGGAAGACTTACAATAGCAAATCATCCGGCAAGAAGAACGCTAACTGTAACTGAGATAACGGGGCTAGGTAGAAATAATGAAATATTAACCAATGAAATTTACCATTGGAATCAGAATGACGATGTATTTGAATATAAGGGAAGAGCATACATTTTGGAGAGGATAATTAGGAGAACCACATATACCTATGAAAGTATACAGAGGGAATTGGAGAGGAGGCAAAGAGTGCTTCAATGGATGGCTGAAAGGAATATAAGATATTACAAAGAGGTTTCAAGAATAATAAGGGAATATAGATTAAATCCGGATGTTGTTTATAGGAGGGCGACTCTACAGCGGGGAAGGGAATAAAAGTGAATGTAAAGGAATTCACTGCATTTACCTATAGAGTTCTAGGTGAAAGAATAAACTTTCTATACCCATATTTTGAGGGATATAAACTTATACTGAGAAAGGCGAATATTAAGATAAGCTTCGAAGCATATATTTCAACGTTAATATTCATCTCTATATTCACGTTCATGTTCTCCCTACCGCCAGCATATTTAATTCTTATATCCATTCCAACAATGAATATAGCTTATAAAATTCTCCTACCAATAGGGATTGCTGTTCTCACAGGTTTGTTGATATTTCTCACACTATATTTCTATCCATACTATAGGATAGACAATAGAAGGAGGAGTATAGATAACTCGATGCCATATATAGCCTCGTTCATGGCGATTCTCGCAAAGGCAGGAGCATCTATAGGGGATATTTTCAGAGAATTGTCGAAAATTGAAAGGCCGAAGGAAATTTCTGAAGAGGCATCAGAAATAATTAGAGACGTAGAGGTTTTTGGAAAAGATTTGATAACGGCGGTGGAGAAGAGAGCGGGGGAAACACCTTCAGAATACTTGGCAGAAGTACTTTTAGGAATATCAACAATGATAAGGATTGGAGGAAACCTTGAAGCATATCTTATAGATGAAGCTGAGAGATTTATAACGATAAGGAGAACTCTGATAAGGGAGGTTAACAGTATTCTCTCCTCGTTGACGGAGATCTATGTGATAATGGCACTGGTTATGCCTATGCTTTTAATAGTGATCTCAACTATAATCTCAATGATGGGTGGAATAATTTTCGGATTGAATGCGAAAATTATAATTGAAATATTAACTTTTATTCTGACACCTACAATATTTCTAACATTTACAATAATAATTGACACTATTATGACGGAGGATTAAATATGGAAAGAGTTGTAATTGAAAAGAAATTAGCGATCTATCTTCTGTCTGCAGTAATACTTGTATCAACATTAGCAACGGCTATAATTTGGTTCAACAGTAAACCTATTCAAAGAGACAATTTATTAACTGTCGGGATCATAGCTTCATTGACTCCAGCAGCCATAATAGATCATTTGGAAATGAGGAGAAAGCGGAAAATAGATGAGAGAATACCTGACTTTTTAAGGGAGATGGCTGAGAAAGCTAGAAGTGGAATGTCCTTCTTCAAAGCTTTAAAAGCTGCATCAGAAAAGGAGTATGGACCTCTACAAGTGGAGCTGAGAAGACTTGTAAACCAAATTTCTTGGGGAATGAATCCTGAAGAAGCCCTTAAAAGATTTGCCACCAGAGTTGGAACATCAACTTCAAAGAAAGTTGTAGTATTTCTGCAGGAAGTTTTAAAAATGGGAATGACGTCGGCGGAGATTCTCGGAATGATTGGAAAATATATAAGGTCGCTTCAGCTGATGGAAAGGGAGAAATCATCTGAACTTAAAGTCCACATGCTAACAATATATATAACCTTTGCAGCATTTACATTTATATCGACAATTCTACTTAAATCGTTCTTTCAACCTCTCTATCAGGCCACATCCAATGTGGGTGGAATAATAGCACCTATAATGACTCCTCTGGAGGCGAAACAGATATTTTATCATCTAATATTGGTGGAGGCTGTTACAAGTGGACTTATAATTGGAAAGATCAGTGAGGGACGTTTAATTGCAGGTTTAAAACATATAATATTATTGCTTGCAGCATGCTTATTGGCATTCAACTACATTTAAATTTATGTTAAAATTTTCTGAGATGAGAGATTAACTTTTCTTTGATCTTAGAGAAATCTTCGCCTTCAATTAAATATATACCGTAGGTGGCTACAAGCCGTCTAGCATCTTCGGATACTTGAGGCATAGCTATTAGAATTGTCTCATCACATTTCACATCATATGCCTTGGTGAAGATGGCAGCTATATATCGTTCATCCAAAATGGATCCTGAAACAGCTAGGTCGATTCCTATTAAGAAGCGTCTTTCATCTCTGCTCTTCGCAACTGTAAGATCGAAGCTGTGGGAAATGCCCGTTAAACCGGTTATGGACTGCTTTATATGGCATTCAAAGCCTAAAGAATTTAATGCATCCTTCAAGTCAAGTAGATATTTGAATTTTCCCTTTAACTCCCTTTTGGCTCGTTCACTGATCCTATAGAGATAGACATTTCTATAAATTGCATCTTCAAACCTGAAAGTGGAATTGCAGTTGAGGCAAATATGTTGAACAAAGGGATTATCGAAATCTCTTCCACAGGAAGTACATTCACACCATATTCCAGCCACTCTATAATCATCATTCAATTTTTTCAGTTGAACACCGCATTTGGGGCAGATGAGCTTACCATTCTTTTTAAATTTCTCCTCCTCGGCAAGAGTGCCGCAGGCAAAATGTTCAAGAACTCTGTGTTTAACTATGAATTTGCTTCCGCAATATGGACAGATATAAATGGTTCTAATATTAGCTGAAAGACAATTGGGACATAACAATATTTTATCAAAAAGTGAACGATCAAGAATGTCATGTTCAACCAGTACATCTAAAATTTCAGCTGTATGAGAGCTATCTACGTGAAAGAACTCTTCAACATAAGGATATCTAAAGCCGCAGTTAACATCGAAAACTGGAATTATTTCCTCCACATTTTTATCGAGAAGGTAGGCAATAAAATCGTAGGTTGAAGGTATACTGCTGGTTTCATTAGACATGAAAAGAACACCCAAAACCTCTAAAATATTCGGTTATATTTAAGCTTAAGCCCAGAACTTTAATATGAAAACTCTATTAAGTCAGGTTCACAAAGTAGGATTGAAACAGGATGAAGCCCCAACTCAACGTA
>Ga0180301_10002135_pt1 | contig 15567 bp, 12 predicted proteins | sample GuaBasSediGuay16_FD_121797 | JGI IMG/M metagenome (GOLD analysis project Ga0180301, IMG submission 121797) | Subseafloor sediment microbial communities from Guaymas Basin, Gulf of California, Mexico - Guay16, Core 4569-2, 12-15 cm | ecosystem: Environmental > Aquatic > Marine > Hydrothermal...
CCCTTTGCCAGGACCTTTTCTCCAGCCGCAAGTCGGATATACCAACCCCGGTCAATATGCCCGTTTGCATCCACGTCTCCAGTAGGGTTTTCCAGATCTGGGGTAATGCCAGGCACAGTTACATCCACTAGGTCCAGCTCGCTTAAGGTCACGTCTTCGTGGGTGTCTTTTATGGCGTAGATCCTGTCCGAGCTTGTGGGATTACATGGATCTTCCCTGTCACCTGTTCCTGTGAGAATCAGGTCATAACCTTTTTCCAGGGCCACACTGGGCGGGTAAAAGAACTTGCGCGGTGGGACAGGCACTGGCGGCCCATTAGCTTGAAATAGCAAATAGGCCTGCCAGTTCATGATGTTTTCATCGGTTTCTGGAAAAGGCAATGGATCGCCTTGGGAATCGGTAAATCGCCCTAGCCGCCAGATTTGGCCCCCTAAATCCCCAACATATACCTTGTCCACAAATCCGTTTGCATCCTCATCAACCACGGCCACTGGGCTTGCAATGGAAAAGTCCATGCCGGTTGTGCCAGCCACCCCATTCTTGAAGATCCTCAGCACCGTACCATCCAGCACCCTGATAGCTATTATGGCCTTTCCACTGGAATTATCGGGGCTGAAGCCAGCACCTATGAAAAACACTGCAGTCCCCTGAGTGTCATTGTCAGAGGTCTTGGCAACGCCAAACTCAGGTTCTGACCAGGTCTGACCCAGCTCGGGGATGACCACATCCGGCCCTGCTCCAGGGGGTAACCCAAGCGCAGCAGTATCATTGGATCCACTGATTCTCCAGAGAAACAGCGGGTCTTCAGGGTCGGTTATGTCCAAAGCAAAATAACTCCCACCCCCCTTTCTTTCACCGCAAATCAAGATGATGCGGTCTCCATCTCCGGTATCCAGGATACCGTCACCGTTGATATCTTCAATGTACGCCTTGGGGCTCGAATCCACAAAATACTCGTGGCTGCTCCCTTCCACAATAAGCCTTAACCGGTGAAGCTGGTCAGGCGGGATAAAGGCCCAGGCCTCCTCGCCATAATTTGTCGTGGTGCCATTGGTATCCACCTTGGTGTCCAGCACGGCATGTAGCATGCCGTCATTTGCCCCAAAATAGACCATTGTTTGAGAAGTGCCGTCAGGATAGTTATACTCGACCACCAAAGGCTCGCTATGGAGCACGTCTCCTGTTATGAATCCTCGATTCTCAGTAGTGTCTCCATCGCCATCCTCATCAAAGACATCAGCACCTCGAACATAGTTGATGATTTCCGAAGTGGTATGGGATGGATTTCCTAGCACCGCCGGGGTAAGCAAGGTGTTTGCGGGATCGAACTCATTGCTGGTGTCTTTGAGATGAGGTGACACGCCCAGATAAGTACAAATATTTCTAGCTGAATTGTGGACATAATTTGACTGGTACAGATCAGCCCAGTCCCGGGTGGCCCAATAAGGCTTTGCATTTGGCTTGAGGGAACCATCAGAGTCAAGGGCTGGATCACCACCCCGGTCAACTATGGTTCCCTGTTCGTCCAGCCCGAGCTTTACCACATTTCCTTCCCAGAAGGGTCCATGATGTGGTTTGAACTGGGCCAGATACACGAATTTCCCGCTCTTGGTCTCCGAAGGAGGGATCACCGGTGCCACAAAACTATGATAGGCGCCCCCTCCTGAAGGGATGAGGCAGGTATCGCCCCCGATTCCCACAGAAGCCATGAAGGGAAGAAGGATCAGCATCAAGAACAGGATTTTCCTGGCCATTTAATATCCTACCCGATAAAATCCTGCCTCAATCTGGCTCTTTGCACCAGAAGGGCCGTAGCCGTTACATACCATCTTATATCTGTATGCCTTGAAGGTGCCCACCTCGAACCCTGACCCCCTTGGCACCTCTGACATACCCAGGTATTGGACATATCCATCAAAGGACTGCTTAGGTCCCAAGGCCCCCACAGGGGATTGAAAGGTCTTTGGGTTGGATGGCGTTAGGTTATCGGGACCATAGAGATCAGGGGTTTGGGCCACAAAGCTTCTTGCCGATTCGGCCGCGTAAAAGGCCATCTTGGAGTGGGTGAGATTGGCCGAGGCCTTCAGTTCTATGTTGCTCATTTTGACCACTATCATGCCTATGATGGTGGACAGTGCCAGCACAAACAGGGCAATAATAAGAACAGAGCCCTTGTTGTTCTTGAGCCCAGTGAAAAATTGCTTCATGTGCCAGTCTCCTTTTGGATTATGGTGGTAAAAAGTCTCCAACTGGCCTCGTAAGGTGTTCAGGAAGAGATGGAGATAACTATATTGTCATTTCGAGGGGCCTTAGCCCCGAGAAATCTTTATTGAATATTCCGCAGCTCTAAACGCCTTGCCCTTCCTCTTTCATTCCACACCACAATTACATTTATAATCTTATTTCCTGGGTTGGGGTGATCTGTGGCGATGTTCCAATAAAGATCAAATGATTTTCCCCCCATCTTTTGGTGAAGCAATGCATGGTCTGCATCGGGATGGGTCTTGGGGTTATTGTCAAAGCCAATGTCATCCAGCCCGGCCAGGCCATCTCCATCGCTGTCCTTCAGTTCTAATGCATCCTCATCCAAGGCCCCGAGCTTTTCAAGCCTGTCAGCAGCCAGTATGGTCGCTATGGTGCTAATGCTGGCCGAGCTGTTTCCCTGTATTGCAGCCCCCTGTAGGCTGGCAATGGCTAGGAGGCCAATGGTAAGGATAGAGACGGCAATGACTACCTCTAAGAGGGTGAACCCGCCATTGGAAGTTAGACCTCTATTGGAATGGTTCAGTATAGTTTTCATGACTCAGTGCCCAAGATCAACACACCAAATAGGCCATTGATAGTGCTTAGCATTACAAGGACTGATTTGGCATTTAGGTGGACTACCTTGTGTCATTCCGAGGGAGCACAAGCGACCGAGGAATCTTATGGGTCCTTAACGAGGTAAGGCCAATGAGTAAGATTCCTCGCTCCCTTCGGTCGCTGCGAAATGACCTCAGGAGTATGGCCTTCCACCAAGACGATATATGAAGTTCGGTGTACTGCTATTTCAATGCCATGTTCCTGCATAGAACCTCTGCGCTAAGAAGTAACCGGCGGTATCCATCTTTTTGTGGCCCCAGAATGACACCTCCCTGCTGATTTCTGTATACAGTGGTGTCCCTATAGTTTGGATCTGGCGCCGCAGTCCTTCCCACGAGGGTGATCTGGATCGACCGGATCTTTCTCGGGTCTGTCACAGGTGTGGCCAAGGGATTGCCATCTGCATCCAGGTAAACAAAGTCTAAGGCGTCTATATATTCTGCTACAGGTTGATTGGACGCGGTTGCAGGGGTTTTTCGCCCCAGCTTTTTAACACCGCCTGAGGTGTAAAGACCATAGGTGATATCTTCGTTGTACTCGGTAGGATCGCCGTCTGCGTCCCGGTCTGCAGTGAGACGAATGGTGCTTGAACTAGCAAGGATGATCCCGGCATCAGTCTTTCCAGTAGGATCGCATCCGGCCATACTAATATCCCGTTCCAGAAAATAAAGGGCAGTCCTCATCCTCGCCTGCAATTGAGAGCGCTGCTCCTGGGCAGCATAGGATTTTTGCTGGGAGTTATAAAGGGAATAGATACCGGCAGTTACGATCCCTGCCAAGGCCATGGCCAAGAGAATCTCCACAAGGGTAAAACCCTTGTTCTTGTTCTGGCTTTTGGGACTTTGGTGTGCGGCCGGGCAGAGTAAATGAAGATAAATGTCCATGTTGGCCCCTTTATTTAATGCGGATGTTGCCGGAAGAGGATATAACCACTTTGTTCCCTTTGCCCTTGGTATTGATGAGAAAGGCCGTGCCCATGCCTAGGCCACCGGTGTTGTTTATTGGAATACCGCTTGCTTGAAAGGCAATGGCAGGGACTCCGTCATCATTTTTTAGGAAAGTTAAACCGTCCCCACCCCCTTTAGATGGGTCAAAGGAGACCCCAGGGAAATTGTCCTTTGTCCAGGAGCGCCTGATAAGGATCTGTTCTCCGGGGTCATATTCAAGATCATTGTCCGAATCCACAAAGATCACATAGTCATACACCATTGACCCTAGGGCTTGGCCAAAACAGATGGCACAATTACATCCCTTTTCAATGGCCGTGGCCTTTGCCAATTGGAGGTTTGAAAACAGGTCTTGGGTGGCTGCCTTCAGACGGTATGTGGGCATCCAATTAGAGAAGGCGGGAAAGGCTAGTGCAGCTAAAATACCCAACATCATCAAGGCGCAAAGGAGTTCCAGGGTAGTAAACCCCCGCGCCCATGGAAAATCTCTGCCGCGACTGCTCAGGATCGGTTGCATTGATTTGCCGAGTTGTTTGTGTGGTTGGTATTGGCCTGGAATTCAAGCCAGTGATTGGGCCGCCCCCGATGATAAAACATCTATAATTTTAACATTGATTCCGGGACATGAAAAGAGTTTTTTTATGATATGAAATCTTGATCAATTCATATCAAGAAATGGATAAGTGGTTTTTCCATTCCCGCAGAAACACTCCCCCATGCCCCATAAAAGCCTTCTCAAGTTTCCCTCCCTCTGGGCCGATAAATTATTAGAGAAATCAATACGGTAGGTACAAGGGGCCATCTATGTCGAGCGTATATAAAAAGCCAGGCATGTGCATTATTGTTTTGTTGCTGTTGGCTAGGTTTTTTCTACCCCAGGGATTGCACGCTGGAGAGGCGTATTTTGAACGAGGCACTGTATACTTGGAGAACAATAGGCTCGGTGAGGCTGTTGATGCCCTTACAAAGGCCATAGAGCAGAATCCTTTGAACGTGGAGGCTTACAACAACCGGGCCTTGGCATATTACGAGCAAGGCATGTATGGCCAGGCAAAAGCGGATTTGCTCCGGGCCCTCTCAATAAGTCCAGACAATGAAGTGGCCAATAGCAATTTGGGTATCCTTTTTCTTGAAAAGGGCCGTTATGACCAGGCCCTTTTATATCTTGAAAGGGCAGTTTCCCACAACAAGAGTTTCAGACCCTGCCATGCGGTTATCTACCGCAATTTGGCCTTTATTTATGCGAAAAAGGGAATGAACGATAAGGCCAAGGAGGCCTTGAGGAGGGCATCCATGATTACTCAAGCCCGCCAGCCCCCTTCTTTTCTAGAAAGGCCCTTTGAGCGGGAAGGAGAAGGCTATATGTTGGTCTTAAAGGTCTGGGGGGATGAGGAGGGGCAATAGAAGAGTGTAAAAATTTTTTACAGTTGGCAAAAGACCTTACAGTCACCAGGCAGATACTCCTGTGTATGGGAAAGGGAATTCTATTTGGTTTTAATGGGTTACTAGTTGCTCTTCCTGTTTGGCATAATTGTTGCCTTAAAGAACAGGGGTCGAGAAGACAAATCTATTTGTTGGAGTAAGGGTGGACCTGAGTATGAAGACATGCAAGCCAGGTAAGGTGAAACGGCACAATAATGGGTTTACCAGTATTGAACTCATGGTCGTCCTGGGGATCCTGATTATCGCAGTGGGCATAGCCATCCCAGTCGTGTCCACATACGTTCCTAGATATAAATTGAGGGCAGAGGCCAGAAAGATTTATTCGGACATGCAAAGGGCAAGGCTTGAGGCAGTGAAAAGAAACAGGAATGTCATAATTTCTTTTACTCCCTCAGCAAGCCCTGGGCAGGGCACTTATACCATCTTTGTTGATGATGGCAGTGGTGGTGGTACAGCAGGTGATGGAACCAGGAACGGGTCAGAGCAGATTCTCACCACGGTTCAGATATCTCCAAGTGTATCGCTGTATGGAGCAAGTTTTACAAATGGTGGATCCCCCTCCACCAAAACAGGATTTACCTCCAGGGGACTTCTCTGGAATAATCTGGCTGGAGACGTTTTTATTCGAAGTAGTAAGATCTCCAGATACTATAAGATCACCCTTACCGCTGCCGGGGGGCTTAGGATGAGCACAAGTAATGATGGAACACACTGGAGCTAAACAAGGAAAGGTAAGGAAAGGTATGAGGTTGGCAGGAAAAGGCGGGTTTACTTTGGTGGAGTTGCTTGTGGCCCTGGCCATCAGCGGAGTGGTGCTTGGCGCGGTTTACTCGGCATATTCTTCTCACCAGAAGACCTACATAACACTGAGTGAGGTCTCAAACATGGAGCAAAACCTGAGGGCCGCCATGTACTACATGCAAACGGAAATCCGTATGGCAGGGTGCAATCCTTTAGGTACTGCGGATGTAGGAATCGAAACAGCCACCTCCACCGAGATTCGGGTTAAGGCGGATATTACCGGAGGAGAATCAGACGGTGTAGATAATGACAATGATGGGAATACGGATGAGGCAGATGAGGCCATTTACAGCGATGGGGATGCCAATGACGCCAATGAAGATGTCACATACAAGCTTGATAGTGGGGCACTGAAGCGCAATAACATCATTCTGGCGGAAAACGTGGATGCCCTTAACTTTGTTTATCTGGACGGCAGTGGAAACACTACTACAGACCTTTCAGAGATCCGTTCAGTGCAGATCACATTGGTTGCAAGGGTGGCACATGAGGATCGCAATTATACGGATACTCAGGTTTATACCAATCAGCAAGGGACGACTATCTATGGTCCTGCAAATGACCATTACCGCCGCAGAGTACTCAGCGCCCAGGTAAGGTGCAGGAATCTTGGACTCTAGGGAGAGGGTAAATCCATGCATATATGGCCGACAAGAGGATTTTTGAAAAGGATGAGGGATCAGAAGGGCTTCTCCTTGTTGGAGATAATTGTGGCCATAGCCATATTGAGTGTAGGTATCCTGGCAGCAGGTTCCCTTCAGGGGCCTGCCTGCAAGAATAACGTTATCTCCCGCAATTATACGGAGGCTAGCACCATAGCTACTGATCGGATAGAGAAGCTTATGGTGCTGGACTGGGACGACACCCTGCTCTCAGATACCGACAACGACGGCACAAATGGTGGCGGCCTGGATGATACAGGGACTGGCGCTGACCATTCAGCGGTTGATGGTAAGTACACCATTTATTGGAATGTTTCCGCAGATGATTTCCCTGTGCCCGACACAAAGACAGTAAGGGTGATAGTGATGTGGAATAACCGCGGAACACAGGCAAGGATATCCATGGACCGGATAGTCCCAAAGATTATATGACCCGTTAGCCATGAAAAAGGGAGGTAAGATCTTGGTTTCGATATTGTGGAAATCTCAGAGGGCACGAGAGGGATCTGCCTTGGTTGTGGCTCTGTTGATCATGGTGCTGTTGACCATTATTGGGCTTTCTATTACCAAGACCACGGATACAGATCTGTATGTATCAAAGAATGAGCTGTTTCACAAGGTTGCATTTTATAACGCCGACAGCGGCATATATGCAACGCCTAAGTTCATATCCGAGTGCATGGATCAAAATGGGCATTTAACTTATATAGATGATAATCATTTCAGATACCTAGCCGATGCCGACGCCCCGAGTAACCCAAGTCAGGATGACTTGGGCAATACATTTTACGATGAGATCATGGGCTATACTTCATCTGATCCTACGGCAAAGGACATTAGATTTATTGTGGGTGGTTATGCTGTAGAGGTGGATGCAACCCGGACCGGTGCCCAAAACCTGGCCGGCTCTGGGGTAGAATTTGCAAGTGGAGCCGAGGGGGTGGGTGTAGGCTCGGCAGGCGGGGTCGGGATCTTTTACGACCTGGATGCGGTGGGTAGCGGTAAATCCGGCTCAAGCTCGGAAATCATGGCCATATACAGGAAGGTTATTGGGGTAGCAGGAGGGCTGTAATTATGAGAAAGCTCGTGAATCTAAGATTATTGATTATTATCTGCCTTTTGGCGGTATTTTCTTTTCCATGCCTGGCCGCGGAGCCAGACATGGCCGACTACACGGCCTATCCCATTTTCATGGCCCAGTCGGTCAAACCTAATATCCTAATTATCCTGGATAATTCGGGCAGTATGAATTTTCCGGCCTATGGATCTTATCCAGGATCAGGTAATGAAATCACGGACGCACCCTTTGCAGGGTCCCCCTATACTGCTACCATTGATATCCAAGTGGCAGCCTCGGCTGATGATGCCGAGGAATCGGGTGGAACCACCTATGATCACGAGGATCTTGACCTGGGGGCTTGGCATGTAGGCATTAGATTCCAAAATGTTACCATTCCCCAGGGGGCCACCATAACCAATGCATACATAACCTTTGAGGCCGCCCACCCGGACAACAGTGCAAACGTAGATGGTGATACATCCCTCACCATAAAGGCACAGGCCATAGACAACGCACCAGAGTTCAATTTTGGATCCAACAACAATGATATCTCCGGCAGGACGACCACCAGCGCATCTGTGAGTTGGAATAACCTCCCTGCATGGACAGAAGGCAATTCCTATCAGAGCCCAGATCTGTCCCCCGTGGTCCAGGAGATAGTGAATCGGGACGGCTGGACAAGCGGAAATTCCATGGCCTTTATTATAACCGGTTCAGGTAACAGGGAGACAAGGGCGTATAACTATGGTGATCATAGCCATGGCCCAGTTCTTCATGTGGAATATACGGGTGTCAGGTATTATGGATACTTTGATCCAGATGCCCGTTACACCTACAATTCAAATCGATTTGAGAGAAACTCCAATGGCGAGTGGAGCGGAAATTGGCTGAACTGGATTTGTATGAGAAGGATTGATGTGGCCAGGAAGATCCTGGTTGGGGGACTGGCAACTTCTCGTACAGGAGGTGGGGCCACTGATCTTATTGGGGATGATTCAAGTGGCCAGTCCTCGCGATACTGGAGAAGATATTTTGATGACTCATCAACACCTCACGTGTCAAAGTACCACGGGGGCTATTATTACGGCATAAAGGATGGATATTTGTATGTGACTTATGGTAGTGATAGCAACCCCTTTAGCGGGTATATTGCAAGGTATAATATACGGGTTCACAAAGACGAAACCGAGGAGCCATCCGACTTCCTCGATGGCAACATAGCGGGCATTCTCCAGCGCGTGGGCGACAAGGCACGTTTTGGTCTTGAATTCTATAATGATGATGAAGGGGGGTACATTGCCTCAAGGGTAGATAGTGGAAATATCACTGATATCATAACCAGAATAGAGAATATCAAGCCTGACACCTGGACACCCTTGGCCGAGGCGTTTTACGAGGGTGTTAGATACTTCCAGCAAACAACACCGGAATATTACAGCGGAGACTTCACGCGCAACAATCAATGGGATCCTTACTACTGGGATGACATTGGAGAGTTTGTTGAATGTGAAAAGAGCTTTGTGCTCCTTATAACAGACGGGGAGAGCACCCAGGATCTTAATATACCTTCGGCGCTCCAGGATTATGACAATGACAATAATGATCCAGGAAGCTATCCTGATAATGGCTCAGATTACCTGGACGATGTGGCGTTATGGGCCCATACTAATGACTTAAGAGGTGATCTGGACGGAGACCAGAACATAACCTTTTACCCTGTCTTTGCCTTTGGTCATGGCTCTGATCTGCTTAAAGATGCGGCCAAAAACGGCGGCTTTGTGGATAAAAACGGAGACAATAGACCGGATTTGGACAGTGAATGGGATTCTGATGGAAACGGCGTCCCTGATAACTATTTTGAGGCCGAAAGCGGTTTTGCTCTGGAGCGAAAGATCCTGCAGGCAATCACTGATATATTGAAAAGGGCCGCAGCAGGAACGGCTGTGTCAGTCCTGGCCACCACGGGAGAGGGTGAAGGAAACGTGGTACAGGCATATTTCAGGCCATCGGTTACCAGCGGCCTGGACGAGGTCAAGTGGCTGGGATATGTCCAGTCTTTATGGGTGGACCCCCGTGGAAATCTTAGGGAGGATACTAACCAAAATGGGGCCCTGGACGTGGGGACCGATAAGATCCTAGAGTTCTTCTTGGATTCGGCAACTGGAGATACCAAAGTGAAGCGATATGATGTCTCTGCCTCGAATCCCTATCCTGACCTGGACACTGGAACCTATGAAACTGTGGGGCTTCAGGACCTGAATCCCCTGTGGGAGGCAGGCACATTGCTTGCTGACAGGGATCCGGATGACAGGAAGATATTTACCTACTTAGATAAGGATAAGGACGAGGCAGTGGATGAAAGCACTAACGATCCCTTTGACCATTCTGGAGAAGTGGTAAGCTTTGATACCACGTCGGCCTCTGCCATAAAGCCGTATCTGGGTCTCAAGGACGATACCACATGGGGTTACCTTGGTTCCACACATGACAATAGGGTGAACAACCTGATACGCTACATTCGTGGGGAGGATATCAGCGGACTCAGGAGCCGTACCTTGGACGGCGAGGTGTGGAAACTAGGCGACATCGTGCACTCCACCCCTGTCTCTGTCTCAAGGCCGGTCGAGAACTACCACCTCATTTATAGCGATCGGTCCTACGAGACATTCTATAAACAATACAAGGACAGGGAGACTGTGGTGTATGTGGGGGCAAATGACGGTATGCTACATGCCTTCACCTCCTGGCAGTATAATCAGGGGACAAACCAATATGTGCGGCCTTCAGGGGCACCCTCTAGCGAAAACATAGGTGATGAGCTATGGGCCTATATACCCCAGACCTTGCTGCCTCACCTCAAGTGGCTGGCTGATCCGGACTATACCCATGTCTATTACGTGGATCTCAAGCCCAAGGTTTTTGACGCAAAGATCCTGCCTGACGATACCCATTACACAGACTCAGATACAGAGGACAACTGGGGCACCTTTTTGCTGGTGGGCCTGCGTATGGGAGGAAAACACATATGGGCAGAGGGTGATTATGACGACGGATCGGGGAATGTGGTCAGTGAGACAAGGCACTTCTATCCCACTTACATTTGCATGGATGTAACCGAGCCACGCAACCCCAGGTTACTATGGGAGCGCAGTTACTCGGATCTGGAAATGACCATGTCCATCCCGACCATAGTCAAGGTCAAGGACAAATGGTTTGCCGTATTCGGGTCCGGGCCTGAGGATTATGACGGTACCAGCAGCAAGAAAGGCCATGTCTTTGTGGTGGATCTCAAGACCGGTGAGCCATATAAAAACGGGACCGATGATTGGCTTTTCGAGACCTCGGAAAGTAATGCATTTATGAATTCGCCTGTGGCCCTAGACAAAGGTCTTAACTACAATGTGGATGCCATTTACTTTGGTGAGACCTACAAGCAGGGATCCAACTGGCTCGGAAAGCTATATAAGATCCTTGTGCCTTGGGTCAGTGGTGGTTGGACCTATGACGGCTCAGACCCTGACAATTATGTGGATAATCCCAAGGATGGTTCAAACCCTTGGAAGATGTATCCTCTCTTTAATGCTGGCAAGCCCATTACCGCGCCTGCGGCATTAAGTATCGATTCCTTTGATAATGTATGGGTCTATGTGGGGTCAGGCCGTTACCTGAGTGAGGATGACAAGAGTAACTCGGATACCCAGTACCTGTTCGGTGTAAAGGATCCGTTTTTCAACCAGGCTCAAAGTGCCTATTATCATAACTACACCGCGAATCTGGTGCTGGACACAACAGATCTTTTCGACGCCGACCCATATATAGTCATAGAAGGTGGGGACGTATATCTAACAAACGGCAATTACTTTGGCACGTTTAAGGACGACTTACTCCCAGCAGCCCGAGCCCATGACGGATGGATAAGGACTTTAACCCTTTCAAAAGAGAGGGTGATAACCAAGTTTGCGGTGCTGGGAGGTATTGTATTTACTCCCTCATTTGTGCCTAACAGTGACATCTGTGAGTACGGAGGAGACAGTTATTTATATGGCCAGTACTATGAGACGGGTACTGCATATTATAAACCGGTATTCAAGGAAGGCACTACCACCATAACAATCGGGGGACAGCAGATGACCAAGGTGCTTGATGTAATAGAGCTTGGCTCGGGAAAGGCCTCGGCCGTGGGCGTGCACATAGGCGCGGAAGAGGGTGCAAAGGCCTTTATCCAGCAGAGTACTGGCAACATTAAGGGAGTGAATCTTAAGCCTGCATTCAATGTCAAGAGCGGACTTACGTCCTGGAAGGAACATTAATAAGGGGGTCTTATGGTAAAGGTAAGATATAGCTCCATAATAATAGTAATGATTTGCTGTCTGCTCCTTGCCCTAGGGTGGGCATCACTTGCCCAAGGGGCGGAAGTTCCTCAAAGTAAACCTCAAAGGAGCGCACTGGGTGTAATTATTGCAAAGGATTCACAAGAGATCGTGCTGAAAGGGGGCCGGTATTTCCGCATATCCATGGCCACCAGATTCTTTGACCAGAAAAACAGGCCCTTGACCCTGAGGCGTTTACCAGTACCTTGTGTGGCAGAGATTGAATACGATGAAAATCGCGATGGCCCGCGCTATGCCACGGTTGTGACCGTGAGGGAGGTACTCCCGGGAGCCCATTCAGGATTTATGAAGCGGGCGCCCGAATAAGAGGGTCTAGGCCTGAAGAGATGCTTACAATCGTTGATACCCTGGGCCATTCGGGGTGAAGACCTAATGAGGCAAGTGCCTTGGCCGGATCAATGAGGAAAAGCGCCCCTTTGGGCGCTTTTTTGTATCAGGTCTGGTCCATATGTGAAAATAATGATAAGATTTTTTTGTAGCGAAATAACACTCAGGCTTCACAGATAGTAAAGAAAGGACGAGGCATGAGAAAATTTAGTATTGTGTTTATGGCTATTTTATTTGCGGTTTCAATGGCTTGGGGGGCCACGTCAAACCCTGAGGCCCGCAAATGGTTTGAAAAGGCACATGCGGCAGAGCAATCAAAGGACTTTCGCGCTGCTGCGGCCTATTACAGCAAGGCCATTTCCTTGGACCCGAGCTTTTGGGAGGCCTATTACAACCGAGGAAATGCCTACAGGATCTTGGGCCAATTCCATAAGGCATTGAAGGACTTTTCTGAGGCCATTTCCCTTAACCCTGATTGTGTCCAGGCCTACAACAACCGTGGATATGTATTTGAACAGTTGGGACAGTATCAGTCCGCCCTTAAGGATTTTGCCGAGGCCATAAAACGCGCCCCGGAAAATGCAGACATTTTTCTCAACAGGGGCAGTGTATATGAAAAAACGGGACAAGGCCGCTCAGCCTTTGAGGATTATACCAGGGCCATTGCCTTGGATCCGGAAAATCCAAAATTCTATTTTGCGCGAGGTAGAATTGAGGCAAAAATCGGTCGAGTCCGTAAGGCGATAGAAGACTACACCGAGGCCATCGGCCTGGATCCCGAATATACGGATGCATATTATAATCGAGGTACCCTCTACGCGCGAACAGGCCAACTTGAAAAGGCCCTCTCCGATTATACAAAGGCCATGGAACTGGACCCGGAAAAAGAGGAAGCCCATTTCAATGTGGGAGTCATTCTGGGCAAGTTGGGCCGTTATGAGGAGGCTGTGGAGGCATTCACCAGGGCCGTGGAGCTTGATGCAGAGGATGAAAAGGCCTATATGGGGAGGGGATATTGTCTGGCCATGATGGGTAAACACCGAGACGCAATCAAGGATTATACCAAGGCCATTGCCTTGGATCCAACAGATGCGGACGCCTACCTCAATAGGGGGATATCCTATCGAAAAATAGGGAATAAAAGGGCGTTTGTCGCCGATTACCGAAAGGCCGCCTCCTTGGGCTCTAAGCAGGCCAGGGCCTATTTGAGGTCCGAGGGCATAGGTTGGGGGGGCGCATCAGAATGAAAAGGCCCTTTTGTCTTTAAATGTCAAATGCCAAATGACCAATACCAAGTCAATTACCATTCCCAAAAAGTGTGTACTAAATTTTGGGCCTAAAGAGGGCAAGATATTTAGATAGTCTGAATTGGAATGCCAAATGTCAAAACTCAAATCTTAAATTGACCCGTCAATAATGCAATGCCAGCCCGTAACTTGTGGCAGGTAAGTCCGCCGACAGTTTGTAGTGGGTAAATGTCATATGAGAGATGACAGAGAATATTTCTCCCAATAAATTAGAGGTGATCTTTTCTGGTAAGGGGGGACATTGGAAAAGAAATATGAACCTAATCGTTTTGAAAGATATTTTAACATTGGGAATTTAGATTTGATTTGACATTTGGATTTTGGAATTTGGTATTATTCTAGCATGCTTTGAATTTAACCACCTGTTTACTCTCAAGTATGACCCCGAAGGAAAGCGCTGGGGGGGTCCGGTGCTGACTGACTGCAGGCAGGAAAAGGGATCTCAATGGCCAAGATTAATGGTGAACAGGCGTTAGGGGTGGAACAGGTCTGCAAGGTACTGGTGCGCCGGGGGCTTATGTTGAAGGGACAGGCCAAAGAGGTCTTGTCCAGGCAGGCGGACTTAAGAAAAAGGCTGGAAAAAGTCCGGTCCATGAAAAGGCCGAGCCATTTTTCATCATTGAAGTGGGCCGAGCCTTCTATCACAGGCATAGATATCATCTCTTCTTTGAATCTGGAGCGATGTGATAACCCTGATAAGACCTTGGACGAGGAAACCATTTTTCAGGCCCTGGCAGCGGACTGGGGCATACCTTATAAGAAGATCGACCCCCTAAAACTGGACCTTAACCTGGTGACCAACATCATCCCACACACCTTTGCCCTGAAGCATCTGGTGGTGCCTGTGGGCATAAGCGAGGGCTGCCTCACGGTGGCCACACCGAACCCGTTTAATGTTGAGGTGCTGGAAGACATTGCCAGGGTGAGCCAATACAAGGTCAAATCGGTGGTAAGTTCCAAGAGCGATGTACTTAGAATCATTGACGAGTTTTACGGATTCAAGCGCTCCATTGCTGCTGCGGAACACCAGTTTTCCACCAGCTCAGTGGATCTTGGAAATCTGGAGCAATATGTTCGGTTGAAGTCTCCCGAAGAGTTGCCTTCCAATGATCAGCATATAGTCAATGCGGTGAATCACCTGTTCTCATATGCCTTTGACCAAAGGGCCAGCGATGTTCACATCGAGCCCAAGAGGGATGCCAGTATCGTGAGGATGCGGATCGACGGCGTCCTTCACACGGTCTATAAACTGCCCAAAACCGTGCACTCTGCTATAGTAAGCAGGATCAAGAACCTGTCTCGGCTTGATATGGCCGAGAAAAGACGGCCCCAGGACGGCCGGATCAAGACAAGCAGGGGCGATACAGAGGCAGAGATACGGGTATCCACGGTCCCGGTTGCCTTTGGTGAAAAGGTGGTGATGCGGATCATGGACCCAGAGATACTGTTTCAGGACCTGGACCAACTGGGTTTCACCAAAGAGGATTTGGAGCGATACCAGCGATTTATTCATATGCCACACGGGATCGTGCTTGTCTGTGGACCTACGGGAAGCGGAAAATCCACAACCCTCTATTCTACCCTCCGGCATCTGTCTTCCCCCGAGGTCAACATTACCACCATAGAAGATCCCATAGAAATGGTGTATGAGGAATTTAATCAGATCGCAGTCCAGCCTGCTGTGGGAATCACCTTTGGAACCATCTTGAGGAACATCCTGCGCCAGGACCCTGACATTATCATGGTGGGAGAAATGAGGGATCGCGA
>Ga0180301_10002136_pt1 | contig 15566 bp, 8 predicted proteins | sample GuaBasSediGuay16_FD_121797 | JGI IMG/M metagenome (GOLD analysis project Ga0180301, IMG submission 121797) | Subseafloor sediment microbial communities from Guaymas Basin, Gulf of California, Mexico - Guay16, Core 4569-2, 12-15 cm | ecosystem: Environmental > Aquatic > Marine > Hydrothermal...
CCTCAGGGGTGGCAAAACGGGTCTCCCCCGGTGTGGACACACTGCTGTCCCATATCGCCTTTGTGGAGACGTAATCCTTCCCTTCCAGATATTTGTTGAGTAGAACAAGATGGGAAATCCTCTCCACCACTGAACCCTCCGCCTTGAGTTTTTCATAAACAGTCTCGTCCAGTTTGCTTCGGTCCCCATAGGCCACCTTCGCCAGTATCATCACAGAGACCCCATCCTTGGATGGCAGATATATCTGTCTGTAGAAGTCTCTGAGCCTCTCGCGCAAAATCTCCTCGGTAAGTTTGAGGTTCTTCTTTACATCCTCCTTCTGTTCCTCAGTAAGGGTCAGTGTGGAGTCTTCTTCAATCCTAACGTAGGCGAGATGTTTCCTGATGGAGTCGTAGAAGGCCCCTCTCTGGATTTCCATAGGGGCAAGGAATATGAGCGTATTGGGAAATTCTCTTTTTGAACCCTCACCTTTGTATTTTATGGCATGGAGGGCTTCATCTCTGTCATCTTTACGGAGAATTATTAGTTTGAGCCGGGCGTCATCCGGGATCTCAGAGTAGGACCTGGGCCACACAATCAGGCTCAGCGGAGTCTTTGTGGAGAGTTCTCTCTTCAGAACAAGTTCCTCCATCTCCTCTATCTCCCTCTCGGATACGTTCTCCATCTTTGTCAGCACTATCTTATTGAGGTTGGGCTGATTGGAGAAGTAGTACTTCTCATCCCTACTTTGTAGATATAAAAGTCTGTCTTTGAGCTTCTTTACCGCCTCGTCGACCACTCCTGAGGGAATGTCAAGTGTTGTGGCAGAGCGCTTAATATCCCTCAGTGTGGCACCCCTGACCTCGCCCCCGGAGAAGGAGTAGAGGAAGATTGTGGTGGAACTCCTTGTTCCGATGTTCAGCCACTGGTAGGCCGCCCCAAGCTCCCTGTCCACCTTTTTTGATCCAGATTCCACACCCGTGATGTCGGCGTCTATTATCCCGTTGAACTCATCCCCTATGTAGCGTATGAACTCCCTTCTTATATCCTCGTTCCCCAGGTCAAAATCCGCCAGAGACACATATGGGGTGTTTTTCTCCTTGAGCGAATGAATCAGGAGGGACAATATCCTCAGAACCCCCCTGGTTCTCTGGAACTCCGGGAAGGTCCCCCAGCGGTGGTAGAGGACGTCAATAACGTCTGGGAGGAAGGGATAGGACTTGAGGAACCTTTTGCGGAATTCGGAGACCTCTATACCTTCTGGCAGGACACCCTCCTCCTCTGCATACTTAATAAACGAATTCACCACCTCTTCTGCCTCGCCCTCGTTTATTCTGCTGAAAAGCCTCTTCCTAAGTATTGTGGGAATCTCCTCATCCTTTATGGGAGAGTATATCCTCTCCACCCTCCCGAATATCTTGTTCATCTGCTGGTAGTATCTCTCAGTAGCCTCTCCGTAGTGTTCAATGTGGCTCTGGGCTAGGGAGACCACGAGGGAGATTCTCTGGAGGCTCTTTACAGCTTCGTTCAGCTCCTGGAAAAAGACCATGGTCTGGTCTGCTAGGGTGGTTTCCCCCACCCTCACCCCAGCGGCCTTTGTGATGTACGCAAGCGTTTCATCAATGAGTATGAGTGCCGGCTGGTGTTTTTCAAGCAATCTTTTGATTGCCTCACTCCCGGGAGGTGTCATGTCTTTGAAATTCTTTACTTCTCCTTCCAGTTGTCTCTCCAGCTCACCCCATAGAGTCTGATTGGCGCTGAAAACTGTACCCACCATCACTACACTCTTTGCCCCCCACTCCCTCGCCCTGTGGTAAAGGGCTATGAGAGTGTGGGTCTTTCCACCTCCGAAAGGTGTCTGAAGTTGTATTACCGGGTCTCCATCCTTTCCCTTGATTCTCTTCTCAACGGTGTTCATGACCTCTTTAAGTCCAGAGGTGAGGTGGGTTCTCTTAAAGAACTTCTTGGAATCCCGATATTCCAAGGGGGCTGTGCCATTATGGACGTCCCAGAGGTCAGCGGCATATACGTCCATTGTGAACTTACCCTCAAGGACATCCTTATGCGGAACTGCGATCAGGTTAAACGCTTTCAATCCGATCCCCCCTTTAACATGTTCTTAAGTGTTATTAAATTATTGCACCCAGAAAGCTCTGAAAGAAAGCGCTTAAAGTTCTTCAGGTTGTTATTTATCACGGAATGGAGGGCGCTCTCTTCGTTTGGGAGGTTGAATTTTTCTGGCTTCACCCCGCAGAGCCTTGCAGCCCTAAGAACCCACCCTTCCAAGTTCGGCTGAAGAACGAGGACTACTTTGTCATCCTTCACGAACCTTCTCACCCGGAGTTTTCTCTCCTCGTCACCGGTCACCTCCCTGAAGTCCTTAAGAATTCTATTCACCGGGTACCCTGAGGACGGATCCTCATCCACAACACAGAGGCCCCGCACCCCCCGTTTTCTTATGTATTTAATGGCTCTTCCCCTGTCCTCCTTGTGGTTTATCTCACTCCTCCGGTAGCCGCCGAAAATCTCCAATAGAAGCTGATCAGGCTTACACTCAACAATGAGCTCCCTTTCAGAGGGCAAACTCACCCCTCCAGAAACCTCTCCAGGTTGAAGAATGGATCAAGGTCCTTAACGAAGATATCCTCCATCGTTTTTCTGTCCAGAAGTTTAAGACGTGTCTGATAGTCCTCCATGTAGGTGGCGTAGATGTTGAGTGAACCCTTCGGAGCCTTCTCCATTATGGAGCGCAGAAGATAGGGGTTGTGTGTCGCAATAAAGAACTGGTTAGTTTTATCCATCGCAATGGTCTCCGCCAGTGTCTTAATATGTCTGGGAAACGCATGTGCCTCTGGCTCTTCAAAGAGGAGAACAGAATCTTTGTTTGATTTGATTGCAAGCATGTGGAATAAATGTCTTCTGAGAGTGTCTGAGACCACAGTGTAGGGGAGGGAGAGTATCATGTCTTCCTTTACTTTTACAATCTCTATGTTATTGGTTTCCGGTTTTAACATAAGCCTATATCCGAAAGCGTCAAACATGGATTTAACCAAATCTCTGAGGCTTTTATGTGTCCTGAGAAGAGAAGGAAGGTTCTCACCATAGATTGGTTTAAGAAAGCCTATCTGCTTTCTCTCTGGATACTCCGTGAGAGTCTTAAATCTGTAGAGTTTTATATTTACTTTCATTGCTTTATCACTCCAATTACGACTGCTATCCACCCCATCTCGACTAATTTGTTGTGAACAACCAAAAAGATCTCCTAAATCCTCGCTATAAGCTGTAAGAACATAGTTTAAGCTATTAGTATCATAATGGATCGTTATGTGTTTATCGTCCACATCTATAATGACATCTTCTTCTACGTTATCATCAAAGAAGAGGTCACTCAAATCATTACTTCTAACCACATCCGTTAGCTTTGCGTACGGGAAAGAGAACAATCCTATAGCCTCCAAGATGTTGGATTTGCCTGTGTTGGGTTCTCCTATGAAGATGTTTATCTTTTTGGGTTTGAATTCAAGGTCCTTGATGGACTTAAAGTTCCTTATCCTGACCTTCCTTATCATCAAAACAGCCTCCTTTGAACAGATTCTTTTCTTCCCTCCATTAAAAGGTTTTCCCTGTTGGCAAGGAAACCATCCAGAAGCTGCTTTTCCTTGCTGTCATCTGGAAGGGTCATTGAGAGTGCCTGGGCTACCCTGTAAAAGGCTTCGTTTCCCATGTATCCACTCTCTTTGAGAAGTGAGATCATCTCATCTCTCTCCCCGCCCTTCCAGAGAAGAACGGCTTTGTGGAGAACGTCAATCATCTCCTTTGGTCTCTCAATCTCATTTAGGTTTCTGTCCTGCGGGCCCAGGACTCTTACGTACTCCTTTTCTTTTCTTATAAAGCCCCTGTTCCACTCCTCGCTCAAGTCAACACCCGTGCTCTGGGCAAGTTTCCTGGCATCGTCAAATTCCACCCGTGCCTCACCGTAGGTCCATCTCCAGATCAGATAGAACTTCGTCAGTGGGGATAGTTCCTCTGCAATACCATTTTTAAGGATCTGTCTAACAGCGTAGTCTGTAACCACGTCCCTGACGTAATCCAGAAGCCTGTCAGCCTTTATGACATTCCCCTGGTAATCCATCACTTTCTTGTATTTCCCAAAAATCTCAATGGCAGAGCCTATGGCAGCGATGAAGTAGTCTGCACCGCTAACCCCCTCCTCCCACAACCTTTCAAGTTTTTTGTGTATGTAGTTCTTGATCTTCTCCTTCACTTCATTGTACCATCCCGTCTCCTCTCTCTCCATCTTCCGACAGACGAAATAGATGGATGAGGCCAAAGCAGCGGATTCCTTTGCTCTCAGTCTTGCCTTCATCTCCGTATCAATGGGCCAGGAAGCTGTAACCACAAGATCTGATTCAAGCAGAGAATTTATCAGAGTTTCCCAGCCAGAGGTGGATTTGTGGGTGTAAACTACTGTTGCTATACCGTCTGGTTTTAGGACCCTTGCCATCTCTTTAAAGGACTTTTTGAGCATATCTTCAAAGTACTTCTTCCCTGCCTCAAACCCACCTTCCCGTTTAGAGTAAGCAACGATTTCCTTTGACTTTGGTGTTAAAGGGGTCATGAAGAGTTCTGGATAAAGATTTCCAATGCTCCTTTTGAGCCAAACATAGAAGAAATCAGAAAGATAAGAATACGGTACATTATCGTAATATGGCGGATCGGTGAAGACCGCATCAAAGTAGTTGTCCGGATGTGGAAGCTGTGTGGCAGAGGCTTGGGCGACTTTTGGTATAAGTATAGAAGGATTGGGTATATTGGAACGATATTCGATATTTGCAATGATGTCTTTAAATAATTCATTAAAACTTCGAGATGTACCGGTTAGTAGGTTTACCTCGGGATAATCCCAAACCATTGGAAGGGCTTGCCGAGAAAATACATCTGCAATTTTCTCCCCATTGGATTGCCATCTTGCGAGGTTATTAGATGACGATGCCAACTTATTGACCATTAATCCCAAATAACTCATCACTGCCTTCGCATACTCCTCCTTGTACCCTTCCTCAATCATCTTTTTGTATGCCTGCCTGACCTTTTCCGTGAATGTAATCAATGCCAGTTTCTGCCGGGGGTTGAAGAGGTCGCCCCAAGTATTTAAAGCATAATTTCTCACAGAAAAAGCTCTCTCTGCTCCTCTTCCTTTCCCTTCCGGTGTAGGTTCATCCGGTACTGGATCTATCCCCCACTCTTCCATCAGTTTCTCTCTTTTCTCCTCAAGATACTTCTCCGCTTCTTTAAAAATCTCCATGTCCTTTTCTGTGGCCAGCCTGTATCTCTTTCCCTTGGTCCCCGGTTTGTGAAGGACAACAGCAATCATTCTCTGACCGGATTTTCCTGTCTGGAAGAGTTTTCTGGTTATGTCAGCCTTCACCGTATGACCGCAGACGGGACATGTGGCAACAGCCCGGGAGACTGTGCCATTCTCAGGCTTAAACCCAGATGGCATACTTTCGTATCCGTCTCCCACAATCCGGAACTTTACCTCCTTCCCATCAACGTATGGATACAGAGCCACCCTCTTATTGGCTTTCTTAGCGAGCCAGTACTGTCTCATTAAAGGGATCTCTGCTCCACAGGAGGGGTTCTGACATGGTATGGTCCTTGCCCATATATATCCAACTGGAATGGAGCCATCAGGGTCTTTAAGATAGAATCTCCCTATCTCCTTCTGGGCTTCCTTGAGAACCCACTCTCCCCACCTCTTAACATCCTCCAGGAGAGGATTTGAGACGCTTCCTTTGAGGTGTCCCCACTCCCCAGTGTTTTTAACCCTGCCATACTTCTGAGGGAATTCTAGCGTGCACTTCTCTATGAGAACCGCAACGGGATTGTAGTCAGAGGCATACACCTCACAGCCCAGCCGGAGGGCTTCAAGAGGGATAGCCCCCCCACCAGCAAAGGGGTCCAGAACCTTTGGGGGCTTCCCTCCACTGGCCTTCAAAATATCCCTTCTAGCCTTCTCTATGATGTCGGGGTTGAGAGAGTTCTCCCACTTTGAGAGTTCAATAATGAACTGTCTCTTCTTGTCCCATTCTTCATCATTCTCGGGTGCAGGTATAAGCGCAGCGTAGGAGGTAGCCCTTGAAGAGGCCAGCGGCCGCCTGGCCCACCAGATATGAAGTGTTGAGATGTGTCCGTGGCGTATGTTCTTTTCCTTAGCAGACTCCTTGCTAACCTCTTTGACCGGGAAGGATTCCTCTATGAATCTTCTATCCATTCTTATCTCCCTCTTCAAATGGGTAGTTCTCAAGGAAATAATCCAGCAGGACAATGTACTTTGATAGGGGACCACTATTATTCTTGAGTTTTACGTCAGTGGTTAATATTATTCCCTCCCCCTCCGATGAAATCGCAGGGAGGAGAGTCTCGAAAAGGTAGAGGTCCTTGAGGTCTGGCACGGCTTTTTTAATATCCTCAGGGATCACTGTTGAGAGCCCCTTGGACCGAAGATGCAGTTTGAGGGAGTTCGTCAGAAAGTGGTGGATGAAGAAGCGCAGGATCTCCATCTGGCGTACGTCACTCCAGTGATTTGATTCTTTAAGAATCTGTCTTATCTTCTTCATAAGCGGCGAGTTCTCCATAATCACCATGCTGTCACACTTTTCAAAGATCCTCTCCATGACCTCTAAGGCTGTGTGCATCCTCTCTCTGTCTCTAAGATACTCAGGAAACCATTCATCAACAACAATATCCATATCAGCCCCCCAGAAGGGTCTTTATATCCTCTAGCTCCCCTTCAAGGAAGGACGATAGGCCATTCTCTATCTGGCCTTTTTCGTTCACCTTTTGCTGCTGAATAACACTCTCCTTTCTCTTCTTCTTAACAAGGTAGCAGGAGACCTCCTCTGGCGAGATTTTCCCACCCGCCACGGAAGAGAGTACGCTTAAAAGGATATGTTCGCTGTGGGTGGATATAACAATGTGTTTCCCCTCTTCCTTTATGGCTCTTATAAAGGCATGAACCAGTTTTCTCTGCGCCGTGGGGTGGAGGTGTATTTCAGGCTCTTCCACCAGTAACACCCTTGTCTCATTCCTAAGAAGCTTAGCCAGCATGAAAACCGTCTGATTCAACCCAAAACCTTCATTGATTAATTCAAAGGTCATCCCGGCGTCATCAACCATCTGAAGGTAAAATATGCCTGTACCCACCTGAGGCCTCACCTGGAAAATCTTCCCGAATATATCCTTTCCATATGATAGTACCTTACCTTCAAGATATCTGTTATTTGCAAGCAACGTTGCTATTTCATCTTCCGATATGAGGCTGGGGGTGACATTCACCGGAGCATACGTGGGCTTGGTGAACCCTCTCTTGAGGGGCACGAACTCTACACCTCTCAAAAGCTCAACCGGGCTGTTAACCATCCTCATGAATTTATTCGCATCCTCTATTATATTCTCAGGAAAATCGCCGCTTAAAGCGGTGATGCCGTTCCATGGAATCTCAACCTTCTCCATCTTTATCAAAACATTTTTGTTAACCTGATATGGGAAGGTTACAGGTAGCTTGACCGTATTGCCGCCTGGAGGTGTAATATAAAAAAAGCTCTCCCTCTGGCCCAGAGATATGCCATACTCCATCCCGTTTTCAATCTTGATTGCCATTTCCATGTTTTTCTCTTTATTGTGATCATAGATGACCTGTTCAAATCCGCCCAGATTGGAGAAGCCCAGATTGAAGAACTCGTCCAGACTGGTTGATGGGTTAAGAACCACCCTTTTCATCACGAGAAGGGAGTAGAGAATAGAGGATTTTCCAGATCCATTAGGGCCATAGAACAGCGTCAAAGGTGCTATATCTAACTTTGTATTCTTTATGGAACGAAAATTCTTTATCTTCAAACTCAACATATGGCCTCACCTGGAATAGAAACGGTTTCATCATTTAAACCTTTTTCACCTCCCCTGCCGAGAGTATGCTTTTGGGGTCCACAACGAATCTTACGCTTTCTACAATCTTCTCCGGGGTGACATTCCTTGCGGGGTCTCTTATAATGTGGAGTTCAGGAGTGCTGGCTGCGTTATAGACAACGTAAAGGTAGTAATCCTCACCGAACCTCAGTGCCTTGAACCACTCGTTCTGGGTAAGTGCAACCTTTCCAACTCCTGCCCGGGCTTTCACCTCAATATACCGCACAACCTCTCCCTTCTCGTTCCTGGACCTTAAGTCAAACCCCATATTCTCTGCCGACACGTCCTCTGGGATTCTCCCCTCATTCCTCTCGTAAGCCGTGACGATATCCATTCCGATCCTCTCAATCTCCTCGTCGCTCTGCATGGCCTCCTCAACGATCTTTGGTGGTACCACTCTGATTATCCCTACAAATCTGGGATTGGTTATGGTTAAGTTTGTCTCCCTCTTTATCTGCTCTCTGAGTTCATTCTGTGCCTGGATATACATCTGAAGCTGCGCTTCCTTGTTCCTCAGCGCCAGATCAACATTCTCGCCCTTATCTTTCCTCCTTTTGAGTCTCGCCACCTCTGCTCTCAACTCCATTGTAAGGGAACTCAGCGACCTCATTCCGTAATTCTTCTTGATCTCGGCCTGACGCTTTCTCTCCTTAAGCAACTCCTCCCGGTACTTCTGAAGGTCGTCCAGGACCTTTACCCTCGCCGTGTCATCTAATCTTTCTATGTTGACCTTCTCCCTCTCACTGGGTCCTAAGGAGAGGTCCCATATAACTGATGGTGGGATGTTCACCGCTTTGTCCCCTTCAACGTAGACTGAGAAGAGCCTTCTACCTGCAATGGAACCTCCACCATCCCTCACCTCTCCCACGTAAAAAAGGATGTAACCGTTGAGCCTTCCATCAGGATCTACAAAGACCGAGCCCTTTCGCAATTCCGCAGAGAAGTTCTCCTCCATGTAGGTCAGAAGAGCCTCAAATAACGGGTGTCCAAAGGAGATGAACTCCACATCGGAATGTTTGAACGCCTGATCTTTGTCAAAGGTCGCCTTTCTGTACTCTCTGAGAACCGTACCGTGAATTCTCTTGAAGTCCTCCCTATCCGCCACACCTCTCACGGATGAGGGAACCTTCTCAATGTGGAGAAAACCATCAGCCCTTCTTCGCATACTCCCCCCGAGGACCTCAAACGCTTTTGTGAAATAGGCTTGTGTATATTCCGGGATCAATCTCTGTTCTCTTGCCTTCTCCGCCATCTCCTTGATTCTGGTGTAATCAATATGCCTAGTGGCCAGAGATTCGCCCATCTGCTCTTTAACCCTGCTTATGTATTCCTCATCAACCTCAAAGTCAATCTCCCTCAGAATCTCCTCAACGTCCCTTGCGTTCACGGCGGCCTCCACAAGATATTGGGAGAGATTCTTTCCGTAGATAACCTCACTGACCACATCAAAGACCTTGTCGCTTCCCAGGGCCTCCTTGATCTCCTCAAGTTTCTCAAAGAGTTTATTGAGAACCCTTCCCTCCCGGGTGTTAAGAGCCACCAGGTTGTAAACGAACACCTCCTTCGTCTGACCATATCTGTGAATCCTTCCCATCCTCTGTTCAAGTCTATTGGGATTCCACGGGAGGTCGTAGTTTATCATAAGATGGCAGAACTGTAGGTTTATACCCTCCCCAGCCGCCTCCGTTGCCACCATAACCTGTGTCTCGTTTTTGAAGATACTCTCTGCCCTTATTCTGTCTTCTAAGCTCATCCCCCCGTGGATGGTGTTTACAGAATATCCCCAATCCTTTATCTTCTTCTCCAGATATTCCAGTGTGTCCTTGGACTCCGTGAAGATGAGGACCTTCTCGTGGGGAAATCTTCTGTTCAGCTCCTCCAGGGTCTCCCGGAGATTCTTCAGTTTGACTTCGCTCTCCCTTTCAATTATCCCCTTTGCCTGTTCAATAAGACCCTCCAGGAGCCTGATCTCCTCTCTCAGCTCATCCCTGCTCTCCGCTGTACTCAGCATAAGCCATTTCTCTTCCACCTTCCACCTCTCCTCCTCTGAGAGGTCTTCAAGTTCCTCTAAGTCTAATTTGCCCATCTCTGGGATTTTTTCTGCTCCAGTCAGTAGGTCCTGCAACTTCTCCTTCCTTCTCTGTAGGGAGCGGAGAAGGGCATAAGTGCTGGATGCAAGCCTTCTCTGGAGGATAACCAGGGCAAAGGCTACATTTCTCTTTTTCTCCTCGCTCTGAAGGGCTCGGTTATAGTGATCATGGACATATCTGGACACATCGTTGTAAAGGTCCATCTCCTCATCCGTGAGATCAAAAGCTAGTGTGTGAACGTGGCGAGGTAGAAATATGGGTTTCCCCTCAAAATCCATCAGGTCCTCTTTCCTCCTTCGGAGGTAGATGGGATTCTCCTTTTTACTGACGGCTTCCTTTAACATTTTTTCATTCTTGAAAAAGCCCGGGTATAGCAGGTCCAGGAAAAGTCTGAAATTCTCAGGGTCTCCTTTGTGGGGGGTAGCTGTTAGAAAGAGAAGGTGGGGTGTTATTCGGGAAAGCACCTCACCAAGCCGGTATCGTTCAGTCTTGTTTGTCCTGTTTCCGTACGAATAGGCGCTCATCTTATGAGCTTCATCCACCACAATAAGGTCAAAATAAGCTCCCTCCAGGGTTCCTCTTATCTCCGGCTGCTTGGCGAAATCCATGGAGGTTATAATTTGATTCTCCCTCAGCCAGACGTTTTCCCCGTAGTGTGACCCCATATATCCCCTATCTACAACGACAAAACTCTCCCCAAATCTGTCCTTCATCTCCCGCCTCCACTGATCCTTAAGGTGACCGGGGACCACTATCAGAACCCGCCTTACAAGCCCCCTCAACTTGAGCTCTTTTATAATTAGGCCGGCCATAATGGTCTTCCCCGCCCCAGGGTCATCGGCAAGAAGAAAACGTATCCTTGGCATCTTCAGAATCCAGCCGTAAACAGCTTCTATCTGATGAGGCAGGGGATCCACCTTGGACACGTTCATGGCGAGCAGGGGGTCATATTCTGCAATGAACCGGTATCGCAGTGCTTCAAGAGCTAGGAACACCCTCTCAGGGCTCCCTGAAAGGTCCACCAGTTCAGTTATCACTCTAATGCGGGCAAGATCATCCTCCCCCACCATGTGGTCTATAATCTCCCCGCTGCCCCTCTTCTGCCCCAATATCCTAATCCATCTCCCAACACTCTCCACTTTTTCAACAATAATGTAGTCGTCCCAGTTCGGCCCCTCAATAACAACCCCGGGGAGAAGCTCCTCTTTTCTCATGAATATCATGTGGTAATATGACCCCCCAAAAATAAAGATATCGCATGTCAAAGAGGGGGCGAATAAAGCTTGTCCGGGACCTGGTTGGCAATCGTTCTGTCCAAAAATGTCTTTAAGACAACTATTCTCTTAGCTTCCTCTTCACATATTCCAGCAGCCCCCCTGCATTCAGGATTTCCATCACGTATGGGGGGAAGGGGGAGAAGGTCACCTCAAAGTTCTTTGTGAGATTTTTTATCACACCCCTCTCAAGGTCCAACTCCACCTCGTCCCCCTTATCAAAGCTGTCTACATCTTCTATCTCTATCGCTGGAAGACCCAGATTTATGGCGTTGCGGTAGTAAATTCTTGCGAAGGACCTGGCTATTATGGCCTTCACCCCGGCGGCTTTCAGGCACGCAACCGCCTGCTCCCTTGACGAACCGTACCCGAAGTTCTTCCCAGCCACAATCACATCCCCCTCCCTCACCTCCTTTGCAAAGGTTGGATCTAGATCTTCAAGAGCGTGGGAGGCCATCTCCTTTTCATCCATCAATTTGTAGGTGTACTTTCCGGGGAATATCACATCCGTATTCACATCGTCGCCGTACTTCCATACCCTGCCCATTCATACCACCTCCCTGGGGTCTGTAATCCTACCGTTCAGCGCCGTGGCGGCGGCTGTGGCGGGGGATGCCAGATATATCTCAGCGTTCGGGTTCCCCATCCTGCCACGGAAGTTTCTGTTTGCTGTGCTCAGGCACACCTCTCCATCCCCTAAAACCCCCTCGTGAGCACCAAGGCAGGGGCCACAGCCGGGGTTCATAACAACCGCACCCGACCTAACAAGGGTCTCTATTATGCCCTCCTTTAGTGCATCAAGGTAGACCCGCCAGGACGCTGGGAATACAAGTGTTCTGACCTTAACCCTTCCCCCTCTTAGGATCTCTGCTGCAACTCTTAGGTCCTCAACCCTCCCGTTTGTGCACGTCCCCAGAAAGACCTGATCCACATTCACGTCTGTGAAGTCCTCAACGGGGTGCACGTTGTCCACGGTGTGGGGGGCAGCCAGGAGGGGGGTCACGTCAGAGGCGTCAAAGTGAAGAACCCTTCTGTACTCGGCATCCTCGTCCGGAAAGACCGGGTTGAACTCCCCCTTCGCCACCTTTTCAAGAAAGCTAAGGGTCTTACTGTCCGGAGGTATATAGGCGTTCTTCGCCCCCATCTCCGCCGCCATGTTCGTAAGAACCATTCTGGAGGAGATGCTCATGTTGCTGATGGTCTCCCCGGAGAACTCCACAGACCTGTAGCTCTCCCCATCCGCCCCCACCTTGCCTATAATGTGGAGGGCCAGGTCCTTAGCGTACACCCCCTTCTCCAGCCTTCCATCTATAACCATGCTGTCCGCCTCGGGAACCTTGAGCCATATCCTACCAGTGGCCCATATCGCCGCCACTTCACTTCTGCCAATCCCCGCAGAGAAGGCTCCGAACGCCCCGGGGGTTGTTGTGTGTGAGTCCGCTCCAAGTATGATCTCCCCCGGGAGGTCGTATCCTCTCTCAGCCATAACCTGATGACAAATGCCGGTGTTCACATCGTAGAAGTGTTCAATCCCCTGCTCCTTAACAAAACTCCTTATCTTCATGTGGTTGTTGGCGTAGGAGGCTTGGGAGGCGGGAACAACGTGGTCCAAGATTATCACAACCCTTCTGGGGTCCCATACCTTCTTAACTCCAATGCTCCTGAACTTCCCTATGATCGCTGCTGAGTTGTCATGGCTCATGACCCATCTGGGTTCCACAGTGACGATCTCCCCGCTCTCCACCACATTCTTTCCGGCGGCACGTGCCAGGATCTTCTGCGTCGCAGTCGGGCTCAAAGGGACACCCCCGAGAAGTGAATGGAATTCCTCTATATTACCTCATTCCTCTCCTGCGGTGGAGGAAGAGAAGGACCACTGCAGAGAGCGGGATCAGCGGGATGAGGTAGATTGCAGGCCCCCATCCAGTTCTCTCCTCCTCCTGGATAACCCTCAGGCGATAGTGCTCCCTAACCTCCTCCCCTGCCGGATCTTTGTAGATTAGGGTTATGTTCACACCGGCCTCACCTTTTAGCCCTTCAGAGGCGCTGAGATTGAGGGTTATGTTCACCGACCTGGAGAGGAGGAGCACAGTGAGGTTCTGCCTCTCAACCCCAACTCCCCCTTCTGGGGTGAAGAGGAGGGTGACCTCTCCCCTGTAGCCCCCCTCGGGGATTACCTCAAGGGTCACCACGCCCCTCTTTTTTATATGGATCTCCTCCGGAACTGAAAGCCTGACGCCTCCCGGGGGCGGAACGACTATGACGGTGACCTCCCTCCACCTCACCTTGCCCTCAGACTCTGCGGCGAACCTTAATGTTTGGGGAGCGGAGCTGTGATTTCCCCGGGAGACCTCAATGATCACCGTGAAGGGTTCCCCCACCTCCACCTCCTCCCTGCTTAAGGTGGCCGTGATTCCGGGGGGCGTCTCCTCCACACTCAGCCCGGCTCTGCCGGCGAACTCCCCCACGGGAAGGACAGCCCCATCCAGGGTGGCATTCTCCCCAGGCCTTAAGGTCACTGTGGAGGGGGAGATGAAGAGCGCGAAGTCCCCCGCCGTAGGTCCCCTCACAGCTAGAGTGAAGTAGTAGGTCAGGTTGAGGGAGGGCACGTGGAGCCTGTAGGGGAACGTACCCCGGGGGGAGGTCCCGGAGGTAGAGAGGTTCACGATGTGGTTCCCCTCCGATGCGGGAAGGCTCCCGGGGGAGAACTCAACTCCTGTAAGTGGCGCCGGGAGGAGCATCTCCCCGGCGGGCCCCCCTCTGACGCTGAAAGTCATCTGATACGAATACCCGGCTACCACCTCCACCGACGGAGCCCTCACCTCAAGCCACTCCTCCGACGGAACGAGACTCACTCTTACCGTAGCAACGGTCTGCAGGGTGAGGGTCTCTATCAGGGAGATCTCAAGAAGACCCCCTCCGGTGGCGGTGACCATCACCTCCCCTGACCCCGCAAGGGCCTCTGGGGAGAACTTGATGCTCCCTTCACCCTCCAGAAAGGCACCGCTCAGAGTGACCATTTTGTCGTAACCGGGGGTAAAGTGTAGGTGAACCGGGAAGGTGAGCTCCCCGGAGGGGGGAAGGAGATATCTCTCCCCGCAGTACGGAATGACCCCGGGGGACTCAGTGTAGAGAGCGTAGAGTGTCCCACCGCTGTCGCATATCAGCGTCTCTCCCTCGGGGCGTGAGGGGTCGAAGTCGCCCATCTCCCCCCCTATGAGGAGGTAATCGGAGCTGAAGGCCTCCTCAACCCTCCATAAGCTCCCGCCCTCCCCCGGAGGATAGAGCATGTAGGCGGTACCGTCCCAGGAGGAGAGAAGCACCTCCTCCCCCGGGTGGGTGGGGTCTCCATCTCCTACATCCACGTCGTAGATAGTCCTCATGCTCCCGGATATTGTAAAGAGCACCTCCCCGCTCCAGCCACCCTCACCTCTCTTTAGAAGTACTGCCCTTCCCTTCACTCCTCCCGCCACAAGCTCCTCCCCGGGGCTTGAAGGGTCCAGTTCCCCCCCGTCAACCTCTACGATCTGTGCCCCCTCGTTCCATATCACTTCACTCTTCCACCCCCCCTCCCGGTATATCTCTACAATGCTGAAGGAGCCCGTGGCAGCGGCCACCTCCAAGCCGGGGTGGGTGGAGTCGAAGTCCCCAACATATATCCCGTCTATCAGGTACTGGTCCTTGTAGATCACCTGAGAGGAGAAGTTCAGCCCCTCCTCTCTCCTAAGAAGAGTCACCGCACCTCTCTCCCCGGCCACCACAACCTCCAGGCCTTCGCTTTCAGGGTCTAGGTCCCCCACATCTACGTCGTATATCCAGTCCTTATAGAAGTGGATCTTCTTGCTCCGGAAGCCACCGTCCCACCATATGAGGGTGACGGTGTAGGACCACCCCCCCACCACGATTTCGTCCCCAGGGTACTCGGGAAGGAGGTCCCCCGTGGCCACGCTTGTTAAGTACCAGGAGTCTGTGTAGGCTACAACGTCCTCAAAGTGGGGCCAGCTGCCGCATAAAACGTGAACCTTCTGATCCCTTCCCACAACAACTGCCTCGGGGCCCGGGTTGAGGGGGTAGACGTCCCCGACCACCGCCCTGGTGAAGTACTCGTCGGAGCGGAGGACCTCAAGGGTCTCCCTGACCCTGCTCTCCCCCTCGGCTCCCGAGGAGGGGAGGGGGAGGGGAAGAAGGAAGATCAAAGCCAGGCAGAGTGGGAGGAGGCGGCGCATGATGTCTTCTATGCACCGCAATATTAATA
>Ga0180301_10002137_pt1 | contig 15557 bp, 8 predicted proteins | sample GuaBasSediGuay16_FD_121797 | JGI IMG/M metagenome (GOLD analysis project Ga0180301, IMG submission 121797) | Subseafloor sediment microbial communities from Guaymas Basin, Gulf of California, Mexico - Guay16, Core 4569-2, 12-15 cm | ecosystem: Environmental > Aquatic > Marine > Hydrothermal...
AGTTTTGTCACGCCGGCGTGAATCGCCGCGCCGAGTGCGACACATTCGTCGACATTGACGGCGATCTCGGGCGCAAAACCGAATTTCTGTTCGAGACGCTTGTGGACCATTGGGATGCGCGTGCTTCCCCCGACCAGGAGCACCCTGGTGATGTCGGCGGGTTTACACTTTGCTTCCTTCAGTATGACGTCGATGAGCAGGTCGGTTCTCGTGATGAGCGGCGAGACGGCCTTTTCGAATGCTTCGCGCGTGATTTCGAGCCGCATACTGCCGGCGGATCCGTAGAGCATCTTTTTGGCGCTGGGCCTGCGTGAAAGAGTCTTTTTCACGTCTTCGGCCTCATCTTCATATTTGGCGCGTTCCTCCTCGGAAGCGACCAGTTCGGTGTTGAACTTTTCACGATACGCCTTTTCGAACATTTCAAGAATGCTCTTATCCAGGTCGATCCCGCCTAATGCGTGGTCGCCCTGCGAGCAGACAATATTGATTTGGCTTCCCTCGATGTCGAGGATGGTCGCGTCAAACGTGCCGCCTCCGAGGTCGTAGACGAGAACTCGTCCGGAGATATTATGGGTGGTGGCGTAATAGAGGGCGGCGGCGACGGGTTCGTTGACGATGCCTATGACATTCAGTCCGGCCATGGTCCCGGCGTCCATGGTGGCCTTGCGTCGGACTTCGTCAAAGTGCGCCGGCACCGAGATGACCGCGTCGGTTATTTCGCCGTGCTCGACGGAGCAGTCCTGTTTCAGCTTTTTCAGGATGAGACTGGAGATTTCATCCGGGGACCATTCTCTTCCATCGATGTTCTTTCGCCAGCTTGAATCGCCCATATGTCGTTTGATCCATCTGACGCACCGTTCGGGGTCCAGCTGTCGCGAGTTGACGGCCTCGATTCCGACACGTATGATCGCCGAATCGGCCTCGTCGAAACAGACGGCCGACGGCGTGATTCTTTCGCCTTCGGCGTTTGGTATGATCTCGGGTTTTCCTATTGTATTCAGTATCGCAAGGGCCGAAAAGGTCGTCCCCAGATCGATGCCGGCTATGTTATTCATTTTGCTGTTCCTCACATGTTTGAGCGTTCGGGCCGTAGAGTTTGACCTGCGCACATCGAACGACCCTGACTTCCTCATCGCTAACGACATACTCATATCCCGGTTTGATGACTTTGGCGATTTTGCCGACCAGATCGAGGTCATCGGCGGCTTCTCTTGTCTTGACGGCTTCGACTTTCTTTTCGAGACCCTTGTAACGGGCGTTGGTTGCGGGTTCGAACTGCTCGACACCGCTGGATTCAAGTGAAAATACCAGTTCGTCGCGTACGTCTTCAAGGTTTTGGGTATCTTCGCCCGCTTCGGCGAGGTGTGCTATTCGCTCGTCCAGATTGTCGATGCAGCGAATGATCCTGATGCAGAAGCGCTTGATGATATTCCAGTCGTAGCCGTCCTGGAGCCGCCTGACGCGGTCCTGCTGGCTGGCGGCGTACTCGCGAATGGCTGAGACCTCCAGAGTCAGTTCGTTGAGTTCATGGGCGACGGGCGCCGTTGACATCAACGTGCTCAGCACACCTGTTCCGGTCGCCGGCTGCGGCGAATTGTCATTGTCGGAAAGAGTCGAAGCGCGGTTCCTGAGAGTTTCTCTCAGTTCGATCGCCTTGACGCCGTCCCGGGCTAATCCGAGATTGCCGAAGTAGCCGTTATCGTTTGTTGTCTCGATGGACGGTCCATCATCGCATTCGCTTAATGCTTGTGTGTTTTCGGAGTCCTTTGAAGCGAGGATCTCCGGAGCCGGGTCGTTTTGAGGCTCAAGATTCTCACCGTCGACATCCGGGGCGGCGCCTGGGCAGTGAGTTTCGTCTTTGCGTGATTTCCTGCCGGACCTTTTTCGAGGCCATTTGTTGACGTCCGCCAGACGACGGAGGCCGCGGTTCAGGGAGTATCCGATGAGGACAATCACGCCTGCCATGATGCTGATCGTGGAAGCGACGGCCAGACCGTCCCGGATATCATTTCGCCTGCGATAGCGCTCGACAGCCTCCCGCCAGTGGGGGCCATACATGGTATCGGCGAGGACAACGGGGACGGTCGTGGCGTTTGCCAGGTCGACGATGTCTGCACGAAGCCTGCCCGGCTGCTCGGCAATGAGTTTTTGCCGTATCTGAGGACCTCCGTAATCGCCGTATCCCCACGGATTTTCGATACGTTCGGCGGGCGTCAATTTGCTCCATTTGAGATACTGGTGCAGGTATTCTTCGGCGCCGCGACCGTATCGGGCTTTATGCAGGGCGGTCGTGCGGTCCTGCTGTCTGATATCCAGCAGAACTGCAGCCAGTCCTGTCATACCCAGCAGAAGCAGTATGCCTGTCCAGATGACCCATTTCTTTTTCATACTGTTTTTGCCCGCTCAATGCCGCTTTCTTGATCATTCGATAGGGAGAGACGGCGGCTATTGGTCCCGATAACAATCGCCACTTAAAATATAGAAAACGATGTCGTTAACGTCAAATCGAACAAATAAGGTCGTGGCTTTATCAGTAATTGTCCTGCCTTATCGGAAGTATTGACATATCGGTCGGCGAGAGGCGGATGGACTTTGCGGGTCTCATAATCGGGGCGGGCGTTGCAGGCTACGGGAGGTTTTGGCGATACCATTCGATGGCTTTTTCGAGTCCCTCGGCGAATTGGACCACCGGCTTATAGCCGATGACCTTTTCGGCCAGACTTATGTCCGCCAGCGAGTGTTTTACATCGCCGGGACGGGCGGGCGCATAGAGAGGCTTGACCCTTTTTCCCACGCAGCGGTTGATATGCTCAATCACGGCGTTTATCGTTATTTGTTCTCCACATGCGATATTGATCACTTCGCCGTGTGTCGCCTCAGCCTGTGCCGCCATGACGTTGGCGGCGACGACATTGTCCACATAGGTGAAGTCGCGGCTTTGCTGTCCGTCGCCGTAGACGGTTGGCGGCGTGTCTTTGAGGATAGCGCTAACAAACGCGCTGATTGCGGCGGCATATTGACTGGTGGGATCCTGGTGAGGCCCAAAAACGTTGAAGTATCGAAGCGAGACGGTTTCGAGCCCGTAGACGGCGTAAAAGACTTTACAGTAGTACTCGCCGACGAGTTTGGCGACCGCGTACGGAGAAAGGGGGGCGGCCTGCATCGTCTCGACCTTTGGAAGGGTCGGGCTTTCGCCGTAGGCCGACGAGCTTGCGGCATAGACGAAACGCTTGATGCCGGCGTCGCGAGCAGCCATCAAGAGGTTGAAAGTGGCGTCAACGCAGTGCTTGTGGGTGGTTGCCGGGTCCTCGACGCTCTTGGGCACGGAGGGTACGGCGCCCTGATGAAGGACGACGTCGATGCCGTCCATTGCTTTGCACGCGACGCCGCCGTCGCCCATATCGGCCTGGATGAACTCGATTTTGTCGATGATGCCGTCGAGATTGCGCAGGCGCCCGGTGCTGAGGTTGTCGATGACGCGAACAAAGCAGCCTTCGGAAACAAGACGTCGGCAAATGTTGGAGCCAATAAAGCCGGCGCCTCCTGTTACGAGTAATCTGTTCATAAAATCCCTTTCTCAGTGCTTTTATCTTTGCGAAAGTTTTCCAGCCTATGTAGTTCCTGTTGCGGAAACAACATTTGTCATTCCCGCGAAAGCGCCGAATCCAGACTACGCATACTGTATCCGGCGCTTTCGCGGGGATGACATCGGGTATTTTTTCTTTCCGCAACAGGAACTATGTAGCGGCGGGCTGGAGACGGCCGCTGCGCTCGTACTTCTGGTACGATTTGTATATCTCCTGGAAATAGCCGCCCTTCCTGGCCTTGACGCGCATCAGAACGGTTCCGACAACGGTTGCGTTGATCTCGCGGAGCTCCCGCAGTGCACGTAGTGCGGCCCCGCGGTGCGTAGTTTCAGCATTGAAGACCAGTATTGTGCCGTCGGCCTGGGCGGCGAGCGCCTTGGCGTCGCTGACAAGGAGCGGGGGGGAATCGATAATGATGTAGTCGTACACGTCGCGGCGCCGCGCCAGCAGGTCTCGCATTGCGGCGCCGCCGAGCATCTCAGCGGGACTTGCCGGAACAGGGCCGCTGTCGATGATGTCAAAGTTCTCAATTCCGCTGGATCGCACAAGACCGTTGTCGACCTGACATTGGCCTGTGAGATAATTGCTCAGACACCAGTCGGGGTCGGGAGGCGAGCCATTGGCTCCCGGAAAGAGCGTAACGGTCATGGGCCGTCTGAAGTTCGCGTCAATGAGCAGCACCTTGCAGTTTTCGGCAACGAGGATTGTGGCAAGGTTTGCGGCGATGGTGGTTTTTCCGTCGCCTCCGGCGGTGCTGGTGATGAGCAGTACTTTCTTGTCTTTGCCTCTTCCGGAGTGCTTTAGATTGGCTCTGAATTGCCGGTAGCCTTCGCTCATGATTGAATATGGAACGCGTCGCACCACGTGTGCGAGATCGACGCTGCTGACCTCGGGATCTTCGTCGACATGGCAGATCATGCCGAGTAGCGGGGCCCGCAGGTGCTTTACGACGTCGCTTGGACTTCGCACGAGGTCGTTGAGCATCTCAATGGCAAATGCCAGTCCCAGTCCGGCGAACAGCCCGAGAATGAAGCCGCCCGGCAAGAAGACCATGAGCTTGGGGAAACTCATACCGAGGGGCTCTGGTGCATGCCATGCGAGTTTCACCTTTGATAACTGGGGGTCTTCCAGGAGCGTGGTCAACCTCTCGATGTGGGTGGTCATTTCATCGAGTCTTGCCTGCTTTTCATCGCGTTGCACAGTAACATCGGAGTACTCGGCGCGGACCTTGCTCATCTCCTTGTATTCAGCCCGTAACTGCTGGAGGTGTTTTTTTTGGGCTTCGAGTTCCGCGCTCATTGCGATGGCCTGGTCGCTTGCATTTCGATAGTTTGCCTGTCGGATGATGTCCGCGATCTCGGCGCGTCTTTCGTTCAGATCAGCCCGCCGCTGCTTCAGCGCATCGGAAACCTCTTTGACGCGTCTGTGATTTTCGCCGAACCGCGTCAGCAGTTCGGCGAGCAAGGGTTCGAGCATTGCGATACTGTCTCTCATTCTCCTTGCGATCGGGTCCTGTTCAGTCTGTTCTGTGACGATTTCATCATAGTCGCCCTCGGCGCGTGCTTTGAGGATTTTGACGTCGGCGACAAGACGAGTGATTGCGTTCTGGAGGTTAGCGAGGTCGGTTTGCTGGGCTCCGAGCGTATCGCTGAGATAGTCGCGGAAGGTGCCTTCTCCGAGGTTCCCGAAAGGGGTTCCTTCGCGTATTTGCTTCAGTTCATTGAGGGAAATATCCAGAGCCTTTTTAAGCTTTCGCTCTTGGTCGCGGCGTTTGCTGAGCTGATTGCTGAGGTCGGCGGTGGCTTCGTCTCTTTGCTGGGTGAGGAAAAGATCGAGCATTTCATTGACAATGAGTCTTGACTCTGCCGGGCTGGAGGTGGTCATAGAGACGATGATGTGGACATCATTTCGAGGCGCGCTGGCGACAAGGCCTCTTTGCAGTATCTTCATAGCACGTGCGTGGTCTGTCCTGTTGCCCTTGACAAATTGCTTGAACCACTTTGTTTTTCGGATGCTATCCTTGCTCAATAACTCCTGGAGGGTGCCGAGGCTCTTCATTCTGCTGATTTTTGAATTCCTGAACTGGTCGTAAATATCCTTGTTGCCGGCGCCGGTGGCAATCTGCAAAGGGTCGGTAATCGCCGGAGGGAGGACTTGAATAGCTCCGACTGCCGTGTAGCGGGGGCGATATTTCATGAGCAGGTACCAGGATCCGGTCCCCAGGACGGTACCCAGGATAGTGAGTGCGGCAATGAGGAAGACATGGCTTCTCAAGATGCCCAGGATTTCCCTGGGCGTCAGGGACATTTGCGTCGGTAGAGGCGGTCTGCCGGCGACGGGCCTTACTGTCGCGGCTTTATTTGTCGGTTGCATCTGTGCTGTCATTCTATATCATTTCCTAACATACAAATATAAACTGTTGGTTTTCGCAGCTATCGGGAAACCCTTTCTATTGCCTGGGTAAGCCGGTCCTTGTCTTTTGGCGTTATCGTATCGCCGCCGATTTCTATCGCCTGTTGGTAGGAAGCGGCGGCCAGTTCGTTTCGTTCGAGACCTTCCTGCGCCATACCGAGGTGTCTGTAGACGTCCCATGGTACGGCGGTATTATTAACTTCATACAGTTGAATAGCGGACTGAAGGAGTTCTTCGGCCTTGGTGAACTTGCCGTTCTTGCAGAGAGTATACGCATACGTGTCCATGAGATTAGGGTTGTTTGGTGCGCCTGTATGGGCGCGAGCGCCGTATTCTTCGGCCTTGTCAAGCTGTTCATTGTTTTCCGCCAGCAGATACGCCAGATTGTTCAGCATCTGCAGGTTATTGGGTTGATCATCCAGCATCTTCTGGTATTGTTCGATGGCCTGCAAGAGGTAGTTTTTGTCGGATGTTTTTACGTATGCCTTGACGAGGGTTTCCGCCTTGAACATGGAATACCGGGCATACGTCGATTCTGAGGGGGTGGCGGCGGCCATACATTTTTCGATGTGTCGCAGCGCCTTATTGTATTGTTCATTTTCCTGGGCGAGATAGAACGCGACTATGTTTGCAACGACCGAATCGGGGGCGGCCTGGAGTTTGGAGGCGACCCATTTGTCGACCTCAGCGGCGCCGACGGTCTGCGTCATGTTGCGCACGGTACTGATAATCGGCGCGTCATCATTGCCGTATTTCTCCAACGCCTTATGGTAGTATTGCACGGCGAGGTCCCTGTTGCCCATTTTTGCATGGCTCTGGCCCATCTGGGCGTAGGCGATCGAACCCAGGCCGGGCGTGTCGATATACTTTGAGGCGAAGTTCAACACGTTTTGATATTGGCCTTGTATCAAGAGCACATCAAGGTAAAAACCGAAAATAGCGGTAGAGGACTCATCGATTTTCTCTGCTTTCTCTGCTATCGCCCATGCTTGCTTGAGGAGCTCTTCGGCCTTCCGGAGGTTCTTTTCGCCAAAATAAAACTGTGCGGCGCGATAATACCACAGTTCAAGATCGGGATACTTGGCGATGCACTCATCGTAAAAGGTCCGCAAGGCGTTTTTCTGTCTGGCTTCTTTGTATAGTTCTTCGAGGGTTGTTCTCAGACGGGCCGGCGCGCCTGGGTCGGAGATTGCACTTCTGAGTTCACCGATGGCGGCTGCTATTTTCTTGGTCTGACGGTAGGCATCCGCCAGTTCGAGACTGATCGCGGCGTTTGGGCTAATTTCTTTGCTTTTCTGAAGATCGGAGACTGCCTGGGTGTAATCACGGCGGCGGCGGTTGATATTGCCCCGGAGCCGCCAGGCGGCGGCGTTCTCGCCGTCAATTTCGAGAATGCGATTAACCAGAACGAGAGCTTTATCGAGTTGCCCCCGGAACATGGCGACCCGTGCGTTGAGCATCCGCCCGCGGAGTTCCTGCGGATTTCGCTCTGTAAAGGCGGCGAGTTTGAGTTCAGCTTCCTTCATGAGACCGGCATCGAGGTACATCTCGATCTGGAAGAGTTGATTATCGACGGTGTTTTCGATATCCAGAATCTGTTCACAATATGTGCGTATGCCATCCTTGTCGCCGGTCAACCGGGCCACCGAGGCGAGTCCGCGAAGGACGGTGAGGTCCTTTGGGTCCTGTTTGTGGAGCTTATCTAATACCCGTGCGGCCTTTTCATAACGGCTGTCGCGTACATAAAACTGCCAGAGGACGTCGTCCTTTCCGGCTAAGATCGTTTCCGCCTCGTCCTGGCGACCGGTCAGTCGCAGGAACTCGGAATATTGATGCTGGACAGTCTTGTTGTCGGGTTCAAGGGCAAAGGCTTTTTCATAGGCCGAGCCGGCCATTTCGAGAAGGCCTGCCTCTTTTTTGTCGTCGGGTTCGTTGCGGCTCATCTTCATCGCCAGATTGGCCAGCAGCAAATGGTTGGTGACGTTGGGAGCCTGCTCCTGGAGGAATTGAAATCTCGCCAATGCCTCATCAGGCTGCCGGTTGCTTCTGTATTGGGCATAGAGACTTTGTAAATTCCAGTCGTTGGTGTTCAGGGCAATTGCTGCGCGAAGAGCCTGTTCGGTTTCCTGCTGCTGCTCGGTTGAGAGATCATGGTTCAGACGTTTGTTACGCTCGTGAAGGACCAGCACCCTCTGTCTGGCTATGGTTATGTCCAGAGGGTTCATTTCGGCGGCGGTCCGGGCGTCTTTAATGGCCTCATCGAAGTTGCCAATGGCGTTATTGATGCGGCTGCGCAGATAGTATGCACGGGCGAAAACCGGTTTGCTCTTCAAACACATTTGGACTCTCTCAAGGGCCTGATTATAATCGGCCCGGGCAAAGCTGAGCATTGCGAGATAGAAATTACCTTCACAGCCATCCAGATTGTTCTGACGGACCTTTTGCGCCATTTGTTCGGCCAGTTCGAAATCTTTCTGTTCCCCGAGAAGAGCCATGTCGAAAAGTCCGTTGATAGCCTGTTCATCGTCGGGGGCGACATCGAGCGCTTTCTTGTATTCATCGGCGGCCTGAGCGTACCGGCCCAGGAGCCGATAATGTCGACCGAGAGAAACGGCTCGCTGCCGCGGATCGGAGATTTCGGAAGTTACCTCCAGGGTTATCTCGTTGAATCTGTCGGAGGGGATGTTAAGGGGGTCCGGTTCGAGCAGACTCCGCTGAAATATCAGCGCGTTTAGATTGTCGGCGTTATGGGCGAGATACTTTTCCACGAGCACCTTTGCGCGATCGGGTTTGTTTTGTGTGAGATAGTTCTCGCAAACAGCCCTGACGATACTGAGCCTTACCTCCTCCGGATGTGTGCCGATGAGTTCATCGAGCATCTCGGCTCTCTGGCGGCGGTATTGATCCAACTGCTCTTGTTGTTCGGAAGTTAGAGGGTTTTGCGTTTGCAGTTGAGTCATGCGTATGGCTCGCGCATGCACGAGAGAAAGCCGCAGTCTTTTCGTCTGGGGGTCGTCGGGGTCCATTGCCCCAAGTATGTCGGCGGCTTCGTCGAACTGTCCCGATCCACGGTAGGCGGCGACTTGAATGCTTCTGCTTCGCTGATTGGGAGCGGTTGCCCGTTCGTAGACCTGCGCCACTGAAACGGCATTGCTCCAGTTCTTAATCCTGAGAAGCAATTCTGCGTACTCAAGCAGGAGCTGCGGCTTTGAGGGGGCGATGCCGATGATAGCGTTCCTGAGAAACTGGAGACGGCTTCCTGTTTCCGGGTGGTCCCTGAAGGCCAGGGCCAGCATATAGGACAACCCTGCGTTGTCGCCCTGTGCAACATTGAGCTGCTCGTAAGCATAGTACATTTGCCGGATGGCCTTTTCGTTGTGTCCGCGCGCCAGATCAAGGATTCCGGCCCACATGATTGCATGAATGTTGGTGCTGCTGCCGTACATCTGCGTGAGCTCATGAACATTTTGTTCGATCTTCGCCGCCAGTAAGCGATTCTTTTCGTCGTCGTTGTCCTGAAGGGCCTGGAGCGCCTGCTCGACATATATTCGCGCCAGGAAGGTATGCAGCGTAAGCCGATTTATCTGATTGATGTTTTTCCTTGGTCCGGAAACGTTCTGTGCATCGGGCAAGGTCAATGCCGCATTGGCGATATCGAGGGCCGCCTGAAACTGAATATCGTCGGACAGGGAGGACTTGGTATAGTGCAGGTTGATGGCTGATAATGCATATTGGATGTTTTGATTGTCCAGCTTCATCGCGCGTTCTATTGCATCAACAGCCTTGTCGATTTGATTGCTGAATTGATAGTATCCCAAAAGAGAGGCCCATGTCGCCTGATCGCCGGATTGATAGTGTCGCCAAAGTGAGGCCCATGCCGCTTGATTGCTGAATTGATAGTATCGCGAAAGTGAGGCCCATGCCGCAGCGCTGGAATCGAATTTGCCGGCGAGTGCCTGGAAATCCGGTTCGAGGGCCCGCACCTTCTCAATGTCGCTTTGGATCGCGTCCATTCTCATTTCAAGGAGATTGATATGGGCATGGACATTATCGGGCAACACTTCAACGGCTTTCCGGAGGACATCCTCGGCCTGCCGGGCGGCCTCTTCTGCGGCGTTGGAGTAACCGGCGGCGCTTCTGATATCGCCTCTCAAGACGATCGCTCGGGCGAGGTGCTTGTAGATATCAACATCATCGGGCGTCTGCTCCAGGAGAGTTTCAAAATCGCCGATGGCCTCATCGAGACTTGCGGCGAGATCCGTCGCCTGACCGCTTGCAGCTAATTCGAGCGAGGCCCGGGCTTTGGCTTTCAATACAAATAGATCGGGTGGCTTGTTCTGCTGCATCATGATCTGTATCAATCCGTCGCTGCCGTCGGATTCTGTGCCGGCGGCTTGTTCCTTGACCATTGACCATACCGCCGAATTGCCGACGTTTGCGCTGTCATAGAAATAGCGCAGGAGTTCCATCCTGGCGGTGACGTTTACCGGATCGAAACGGGTTACGGAATACCACACCCGGACGATCTTTTCCCAGTTGGGCGTGTAGAATTCATTATTAGTATTGCGGTAAAGATCGGCAAGCTCAAAAAGGATCTCGATCTTACGTGCGTCATCCTTTGCGTACGCGACGGCACGGCCGTATTTGCCAAAGACATAGGCGTAGGCCTGGCGACCCGCCTCCAGGAGTTCTTCTGTTTCCTGCTGCCGATCGGGGTCCGTCAGCATCTGTCGGTACTGAGTCAGTTGAGTTTCAATTTCGCTGAGGCGCTTGTTCGCCAGGCTAAGGAGTTTGTCGGGATCCCTTCCCGCCTGCCACCGCTGGAAGACGGCTGCTGCTGCGACGGCAAGAACAGCCAGGATAATTATGCCTGATATTGCGATTTTCTTGTTTAACTTTTTCTTTGCCATTTCTTTTCCTGTCAACGCTTTATAAAACCCAATAACTACTTGAACTTCATTGAGAATCTGCAATCGGACCGGCGGGGGACTGTTCGGACTGATTTGCCTTTTCCCAGTCGGGCCAGTGTTCGGTTTCGAGCAGCGGCAAGAGCACAGAGATGAGTTTTTCGCTTGCGCTGAGGACATCGGCCTTGTTGCCGTAGATCATACCGCCCGAGCCGACTCCATAAAACTTCCATTCGACTTTCGAAAAGTATGAGTATGTTCCAAAAAGATTTTCGCCCATGACTGCCCTTACACCGGTGCGGCTGCTGGCGAATTTGCCGTTGGCTTTGAAAAAGTACATCACACCGTATTTCAGATCGGACACCCAGATATTGCCGTTCTTCCTGGAAAAGATCAGATATCTGGCGCCGAGTTCGGGTTTGCCGCTGTTTGTCCTGAGCCCCGCGACTTGTGCCGGGTCGAGGTCGAGCGACAGTGTAACCGCCTGACGTGAAAACAGTTGATTGCCGGCGCCGGTGAAGCATTCTTCCGGCACGTGGGGCACCCTGTCGGGGTCGCCGGTGTAATAGGTGATAAAGAGCGAACAATATCGCGTGGGACTCAGGGCCTCGGCCTCGGTGTCCTCGAGTTCCCACTGAATGTAATCTTCGGTGCCGAGGGCTTCGAGTACGTCGTGGTTGCCTATTTTTGCCTTGCGCCTGACTCGGTAGGGGGCCAGCTTGCTTTCATCCAGATCATCAAGCGGTTTGCGCAGCGGTATGGCCAGCTTCTTGAACTTTGCACCCGACCAGTCAATGGCGGCCTCCTTGAATCCCGCCGCCAGCACCAGCACGGCCAGGCAGATGAGAAAAGGAAGCTGGATATATGGCTTAATGATCTTATTCATAATTACCCTGATAGCGCCTTTGCCTCACACATGTTCAGTTTCTTCGGCGTACAATAACATTTTTCTGCATCTGAGCCTCGTCGACGAACAGATTGGACATGAACCACGCAAGGCCGCCGTACAATCCAAAAGCAAGAGGCAGCATGCCCATGCCCAACAGATCGTGGTATAACCCTTGAGCATATTTGGGGTCCCCGAGAACATATATAAAGCCGGTAACGGTGACGCGAACGACGTTGCAAAGTATGGCTATCGGTATGGTGCTCGCCAGCAGCACCAGTCGCTGCCAGACAGGTCGATAATGCAGGTACGCCATGGCGACGCCCAGAGCAAGGAACGCCATCAAAAGGCGCATTCCGCTGCAGGCTTCTGCGACGTCCAGGGGCGGGTCCATCTGCTTGCCGTTGTAGATTACATCAATGACCACGCCGCCCGCCGTTGCTTCCAGGCCGCGAACCATACTCAGCAGAGCCGACGCTATCCTGGCTGCAAACATTCGCATCGGTATGGTCAAACCAGTGTAAACCCTGTCGGGCAGTTTTACGGCGAATACCAGATATATGATCGGCAGCCAGGTGTATTGCACGAGCTCCCAGCCTCCCAGAAACAGCACCGTGGCGCCGATTGCCGCTATCAGAGTCAGCGGCTGGAAGTAGCCAATGTGAAAGTAGACGACATTGAGGGTGTAAAAGATAAAACAGCCGATAAGCAGCACCAGACCGAGATAACTGACCTTCGGTTTCAATGTTACAATATCCCGGGTATGCCGACTAAGAAAGTACAGGCTAAACAGCGGAATCAGGAAGCCGTGCGACCAGCTCGGATCAGTTGCCCATCGATATACGACGTTGTCGATTTCAAGGCGGAAAAACCACCACAGAAGAAGCGCAATGAGGGTGATCTTGACGTATACACTCGGATCAAGCGAACGCCAACCAATCCTCTCTTCTTCCGCAACCTTGTTGCAGGTTGCCATACCATCACTCATACATCACTCATACATTGCTCAAACCGAGCGGTTAAAAAATACTGTCGAACGAAACGTGTCCTGGGAACGGATCATTGCCCAGATCGCGGTTTGCGAAATTACGGTCATAAATGAATCCGAATCCATACGTGGCCCGGAAGGCGTTTCTCAGCACCGCCTGCCATCGGCTTATGCCGTGCGTGCCCACGTTTATCAGATCAAAGGGTTTTATGAAAAAGTCGGGCTGTTGTCCCTTGGCGATCTTGTCGAGGTCGACCATAACGGTCTCTTCCTGCATGAGGCCTGCCTTGTTCGTTCCTATGCGACGCACGACTTCCACCTTCTTGGGCCAGGCTAACGGTCCGAGCCCGCCGGCCATGGCGATAGCCATCTTGAGGGTTATTGGGCGTCCGGTGAGATTGATCAGACCGCGATTGTTGACATTGCCCATCACCCAGAACTCGCCGATTATGTCAACGGGAACGGAGATTCGGTCGCCCGGGCGAATAATGATGTCATAACGAGGGTCGCCGCTTTTGAGGCGATCTACCGGTATCCTAATGACGCGCGTCCTGACGGCCCCGCGGCCAACCTGCCCCCAGCCGTACTCCCCGGCGGCGGGCTCCTGCAAAGTTAGGGCGTCCGGGCCGACCTGCCGGCTCGGCTCAGTGGAGGCCACTTCAGGCGGCGTAACGGGCGCGACGCCGCCGACACGCATGGGAATCCATTTGCCGTCTTCAAAGACCCACTCTACGCGAGCGATGTCCGTTGGCTCAGGTGTATCCTCGTCAACGCCGACGGCCTCATCCGTCCGGACCGGCGACTCTTTCTCCATCCGAAGCTCCAGGGGCAGAGCCATTTCTTCGAGTTCTTCTTCGGTCGCCAACTCGGTGGCGGCGATGAGGATGCCGCCTTTGTTCTGCAAGTTGCCGGCGTAAGGCTTAATAAGCTCAAGCATATCTTCTTCACGGATCTCGGGTCTCTTTTTCGTATCCTCGGGTTCGATGGGCTCGAAATGGATACCGCCGACATCAACCTTGTCGGGCGGCGCCTTGCCGACAGCCTGTTCGGGGTAGACGGCTTTCGAAGCAATCGCCGGCTGGACCGGCTGCTCGGTTACGGGAACATCGCGCGAGACGTAGATGTAGCTTACATTAAACTGACCGACATCGCCGGCGAGTGCAATGGCGTCGGTGAGGCGGAATGTGTACCGCGGGATGGAAAACCTGCCGGACTGGGTGACGCCCTGGCCGTATATGGAGAATATGCGGCTCTCCGACTGAATGAGCACTACGGTAACCGAGGGGTCTTTGAGGATGCCGGGAGAGAGAATGTCTTTGATTTCCTCTTCGAGCTTGACTTCGGTAAGGCCGGCGGCGTGTATCAGACCGACGTCGGGAATCGAAATTTGACCTGACTCGGTTACGACATAGTCGTTGACGAAAGGGATGCCCTCCTGGCGCAACTCGTAAATGGATATGCGCACGACATCGCCGGCGCCGAGGACGTAGTCACGCTCGTAGTCGATGAGGTCGGCAGGTTTGGGGGCTTCTGCGCCCGCGTAAGTGGGATCGGGCTCATCAGCGACACCCAGCGAGTCGAGTATGACATTGACGACAGGGACCGGACGGAAACGACCTGTCTGGGTCGGATCGAGGATATCGTCGGCGCAGCCGACACAGAACACTATCAGCAATGACAATGTCAGTCCATACAATGCAGCCTTCAATGCAGTCATCGCAGTCATCTTTCTTCACCCATAAAACAATACCTGTAATGTTGAACCTGCCTCGGATACCCGGCTGCAACCGCGGCCGGCACTTTCCATGTCAACCGGCGTTTTTCATCCTGTTAACGCGTATCCTTCCGGACGGCTCGCGCCTGGAATAAGCGCAGACAGAACCACAATTCTATCTGATTCTTCGGTCTGCAGAAGACATTGCTTAACCTTTTTCCACGCGGCGATGCTGACCTTAGGGAGATTTATGTACACCCTCACCGCCATGCGAAATTATCGGACACTGCAAATCCGTCACAGAAGCCTGCCGCTTCGTCGTGCGACACGGAGCTATCCGTGTGGCGTCAAAGCCGATAAAACACAACCTCGCGACATAAGTACTTGTGGCTGCATTGCTTAGGGGACGGATTTCCCGGCGCATACCGCCCAACAATATAGGCGCATGCCAATTCTACTGTCAGCCGCCGGATTTGTTCGACTTGAGAAACGTCAAAGGAACGGCTCATCCGCAAAATCCTATAAACCGGATAAGCCCTATTTAGGCGCCATAACCATTGTCATTCGCCGGCCAAGTTTCTTGGGTTCCCGCTCTATTTTCCCCACACCTTCGAGGGTCTCGAGTATCTCGTTGAACATCTCAAAACCGTGGTCAAGGTGCATCATCTCACGGCCGCGGAACATGATGGTGAACTGAACTTTGTGCCCCTTTTCGAGAAATTTGGAGGCGTGATTTACTTTGATGGCGCGGTCATGGTCGTCAATTTTCGGTCTGAGACGGATTTCCTTGAGCGTGACCGAATGCTGCTTCTTCTGGTTCTGCTTCGTCTTCCTCTTCTGTGCATACAGCCATTTGCCGAAGTCCATGATCCGGCAGACGGGCGGCTCGGCGTTGGGCGAGACTTCCACCAGGTCCAGGCTTGCCTCTCGCGCCATCGCCAGCGCCTCATGTGTTTCAACTATACCTATCTGATTGTTTGATTCGTCAATCAGCCGAACAGGGCTGACGCGAATTCGGTCATTTACTCTGAATTGCTGCTTACTGATCGCTTATCACCTTGCC
>Ga0180301_10002138_pt1 | contig 15557 bp, 21 predicted proteins | sample GuaBasSediGuay16_FD_121797 | JGI IMG/M metagenome (GOLD analysis project Ga0180301, IMG submission 121797) | Subseafloor sediment microbial communities from Guaymas Basin, Gulf of California, Mexico - Guay16, Core 4569-2, 12-15 cm | ecosystem: Environmental > Aquatic > Marine > Hydrothermal...
GACCCTCCATACCAATGATGCCCCTTTGGCGATCACCCGGATGGTGGACATAGGAATTCCCCGCTTTCTGATCAACTCGACCTTGATCGGCGTACTGGCTCAGCGACTGCTGCGCAAGATCTGCCCCTATTGTGTGGAGGCCTTTGAGATAGGCACCGATGAACTCAAGGCGATGGGTATTGAGGTGGGCGGAGCAGAGGTGGTCACCCTCAAGAGGGGGAGGGGCTGCATACGGTGCAGGGGCACGGGTTATTTGGGCAGGATCGGAATATTCGAGGTACTCCCCGTGACGGAACCGATACGGGACTTGATTGACCAGGAGGCAAGCGCGGAGGCGATCAGGCAGGCCGCTTGCAGGGAGGGCATGGTAACCCTGCGGGAGAACGCCATTGGGAAGATGATCGAGGGCCAGACCACCTATCAAGAGGTAATCCGGGTAACCTGGGAGCAGATTTGATCCATGTTGGTGCAGCTCGCCATTGCCGATTTCGCGATTATTGAGTCCCTGGCGGTTTCCTTTTCCGAGGGGTTGAACATACTCTCCGGCGAGACAGGAGCAGGGAAATCGATTATTATCAATGCGGTGAACCTCATTCTTGGAGGGCGGGCCTCCCCCGATCTTATAAGAACCGGCGCACACAGGGCAGAGGTTGAAGCGCTGTTTCACCTGCCGGAAGGATCTCCCCTCTCATCATCACTTGAGGAGATGGGCATAGCCTTTCAGGGTGAGGTGCTCATAAAGAGGACCGTGTCAAAGGGGGGCAAGAGCAGGGTATGGATTAACGGCTCCCCTGCCACCGTTCAGATGATCTCCAGGCTTGGCCCCCATCTGATAAGCATCTCCGGGCAGAACGAACACCAGCTTTTGCTGAGGCCGGATACCCAGCTCTATATACTCGATGATTTCGGCGATGTGACCAAAGACAGGCTCGGGCTCAGTGAGCTCTACCGGGAGTACCACGACCTTAAGGAACGGGCAGAGGGATTGAGGGCCCAGCTCAGGGACGAAGAGCGGCAACGCGAGCTCACCCAGTTTCAGGTAAAGGAGATCCAGGAGGCCAGGCTTGTGCCTGGCGAGGATAGCAGCCTCGAGGCGGAGAGGAGCAGGCTCACCCATGCCGAGCGCTTGATGGATATGGTATTCACCTCATATCAGGCCATGTATGAACAGGAGGAATCCGTTATCTCCACGTTGAGCGTGCTCGCAAAGAACCTGGACAAGGCTGTGGCCATCGATGATGACCTGGATCAATATAGAAGGCAATTGGAATCCGCACAGGCCCAGTTGGAGGATGTGGCCTTGGCCCTGAGGGATTACTGCTCGCACATAGAGATCGATCCGGATAGGCTTGAGAAGGTCGAGGAGAGGCTGCAGCTTATCAGGCACCTTAAGAAAAAGTACGGCGCGACCATTGAGGAGATACTGCTGTTTCAAGAGGGGCTTTTGAACAGGGAGTCTCGGTTGACCCAGGGGAAGGAGGAATTGAGGCGGATTGAATCCCTCCTCGAGGAGAAAAGACGGGATTTGGTCAGAATGGCCAAGGAGCTCTCGATGAAAAGGCATGAGATCGCAGTGACATTCGAGAAGAAGGTTGAGGAGGAGCTCAGGGAGCTCGAGATGGGGGGGACGAGGTTCGAGGTGAAATTTAGCACCGAGGGCGCATCCGAGGATGTGCCCGATTCCGCCATCACCCAGGACGGCATAGATGCCGTGGAGTTTATGATATCGCCCAATGTGGGTGAGGAGCTGAGGCCGTTGGCAAGGATTGCCTCGGGCGGAGAGTTATCCAGGATCATGCTCGCGCTCAAGACTATTCTGGCCCGATCGGGGATGGTTGAAACCCTTGTCTTCGATGAGATAGATTCCGGCATCGGAGGGGCTACCGCTGCTGTGGTCGGCGCGAAGCTGAGGGCGCTGGCCGAGTTCCATCAGATTTTGGGCATCACACACCTTCCTCAGATCGCCTCCTGCGGGGAGATGCATTTCCTGGTGGAGAAGGAGGTTCGAAAAGGGCGAACCAGGACCCTCATAAACCCGTTGGACGAAGAGCGCAGGATCAACGAGATCGCTCGGCTCCTCGGCGGCAAGACCATATCCGAGAAGACCCTCGCCCATGCCAGGGAGATGCTCTCCTCATAGTTGCCAGGGAGATGCTCATAAAGCCATTTCCAGAGCTTGAGAACATCCATGCGATAGCTATTCCCTGCCGGAGCCTCATGATCTGATTACCGCTAACCTGTATGTAGCAGGAAAGGGCCCCCTTACCATGATTGACACCGGTCCCCCCGCACCGTATCGGGCATTAGGGCAAAGATGTCGTTGTCCGTGATATGAATGGTGCCTCCTATGCTGATGAATGTATTTATTAAGGAAGCTACGAAGTGATTTGGCCATGGCTGATGTTGAGCCTCGCAAGACGCTGATTTGATTCTTTTGTTAGCCAGTCTTGCTAACTACCTTTCGACACCATCTCCTCTATAATCCTCCCAACCGTTTTCACCTCCTTGATGAGGGCGCTCACCTGGCCGCCACCGGCCTTGGGCTGTTAATGTGTCCTATTGGCCCTTGAATAATAGGGTAACGACTTCTCAATATACCTAGCAGATCTGACATGGTATGAACCTCCTTATTCAAGCGTTATCTAATAAGTCACCCTGCATCACGCGGTAGAACTACCGGGCCTGGAAGGTAAAGAAAACCGCAGACTCACGAGTGTTCTATAGGGATAATTCCTGTAGTGATCTACAGATGGGCAGGGAGGAGCGTGAAGCACTTCAGATGAGCGGGCTTGTATATCTTAAAATCCCTATGATCTAGCGTAAATACCTTGCTGATCCTCTGGGATTCCGCAAGGGCAACTGCTGTCGCGTCAGCGAGGTCCATAGGTAAGTCACGGTATTTCCCCATCAACTCTCGGCAACGTGTTTTCATCTTGACACTCAGGTGTAATACTTCCACACCTCCTCTTTGCAGAAATTCCCAGAGATTATCCTGGGCCTTCCACGAGAAACCCAAGAGATAAAATGCCTCTGTGAGCACCGGCCATGAGGTAATCATTGGTTCCTTGATCCCTTTCAGGATTTCTACACATCTTCTATGGTAATCATCGGATGCATCGAAAAAAGCCACGATGGGTCCTGTGTCGAGAAAAATCATTTTTCTCTCCTGAATGCCTCTCTCAAAATTTTCTCACTATCTATCGCGAGATTACCCTGACCGCTGAACTCCTTACCTATCAAATCGGCAAGTAAGCTGTAGGGATTTTTTCTTTTTGCCTTCAAGGTCCTCCCACAAAAATCACGAATGGAGGCCTTCAGTATTTCCGATTTCGTGGTATTGAGAATCTCTGCCGTCTCCAATAGGAGAGATTTAGTTTCCTCATCCAGCCTGACGCTTATCGGCATGGTGAATACCTCCTTTCTTATTGTGATACATCATGTAATACATCAAAAGAGCTTAGGGAGTCAAGGACGAAAAAAGTGATAAGAATAAAATAAGAAAGACCAGCAACCATCTACGATTTAGAAGACGATCCCAAAGGAATCGAATTCGCCGGTGAACTCCTCATCGATTCTGCGGACCCCGGTGACCCGTGCGTAGGAAGGCCCATGGCCACACCACTGGACCAATTGATCTACCTTATCCCTCGGCCCTTCGGCAACCACCTCCACGCTCCCGTCCGGAAGATTTTTCACCCACCCCGTAAGGCCCAAACCAACGGCCTCCCGTCTCGTTGTATCCCTAAAGAAGACGCCCTGAACCCTTCCCTCTACGATGAGATGTGCCCTGATGTTATCCATTGGAGTTTCCCCTTGTTGCACGCTGAAAGGTCATGTTGCTCAAAACACCATACTAGAATCCCTTACCCATACATATATCCAGAAGCACGCGGCTGGCCTCTCTGGTTCTCTTCTTGAGGGTTGCACTCCCAAATCCTGGGCGCCACCTCAACGTGAAGAGCTCATCCGAGACGATTAACAGGCCTGCCACCTGAATTGATCGATAGAGCGCTATGGAGATGAGCGCTGACATCTCCATCTCACAGGCCAAGATCCCCTTGTTCCCGAAATCGATAACCTTTTCCGCTGTCTCGCGGTAGAGGGCATCGGTGGTCCAAACCGGCCCTGTTTTAAAGGGAAGATCGGCCTTTATGAGTGCGTCGCTGAGTCGTGCGTTTAGGTGCGGATTTGTCTGTTTTTTGCCCGTGGATACGGGATAATGAGCTGAGGTGCCCTCCTCAGAGAGCGCGCTCGTGGGGATTACTATGTTGCCTATTGGTAGATCTGGTTGTAGTGAACCGCACCATCCCAGAACCCAGATCCTCTTCGCGCCAAAGGCACGGAGCTTTTCCATTATGATGGCCCCCTGGGGCGCGCCCAGAAAAGGCCCGGCCAGCGCAAGGGGAAGGCCGTCAGCCATCCTAATGAGAAAGAGCTTGAAGGTAGCGGAGCTCGCAAGCGTTGCACGCCCTGCGCGGGTCATAGCGACCATAGACTGAAGTTCCGAAGGGATGGCAACCATAATGGCATCAGGTCCAATAGAGGGTTCTCCCCTTTCCTTTCTGGGGGTTATGAGGGTTTTTTCGTAATTATATGATTTTACATCAGCCATGCCTTCTCGTGGTTGATTGTTATAGCACGTTGTGCTGAAACGCAACAGAAAAGATGACGGCCTGCCCCCCAAGCGCGCTGGAGAATGCATAGGTGACATGATTGTACTATACGTATGATTTCGGTGAAAAACTTTTCACACCGATATGTTCCACAGGATTTTGTTGACATAGTCATGAAAAAGCCATAACATTTTAGCGCTACATTCGAGGATAGTATAGTATGTTTGAGCTGTTAACTGAAAAACTCGCCGGGATTTTCAAGGAATTGAGGAGCCGTGGAAGGTTAGGCGAAAAGGATATCCAGGAGGCATTGAGGCAAATTAGGATTGCCCTGCTCGAGGCAGACGTAAATTACAGGGTTGTCAAGAATCTCCTTGAGCAGATCAGACAGCGAGCCCTTGGACAAGAGGTAATGGAGAGCCTTACCCCCGGACAACAGGTGATAAAGGTGGTTCATGAGGAGCTCACCAAGCTTATGGGAGAAGGCGGACGAGATCTGAACCTGAACGGTGAGAAGCCAACAATCCTCATGTTGGTTGGACTCCAAGGTTCTGGAAAAACCACCACTGCTGGCAAGCTCGCTATTTTCTTGAGAAAGAAGGGGTACCGGCCTTACTTGGTGCCGGTGGATGTGCGGAGGCCTGCCGCGATTGAGCAACTCATAAAATTAGGGGAAGAAATCGATATCCCGGTTCACCACACCGACAAGCATGATCGAGCTGAGGATATTTGCGTGAAGGCACGAAGTTCTGCCTTTGAGATTGGTTCTGATATGGTGATCATAGACACCGCTGGCAGGCTCCATATAGACGAAGGGCTCATGGATGAGCTTGTGAGGATAAAAAACACGCTCCATCCCGCGGAGATCCTTCTGGTAGCCGATTCCATGACAGGTCAGGATGCGGTGAATCTAGCCGTTACCTTTAACCAATATATCGATCTGACCGGGATTATTTTAACGAAGATGGAAGGAGATGCAAGGGGGGGAGCAGCCCTCTCCATAATGGGGGTCACGGGAAAACCCATCAAATTCGTTGGAATCGGCGAGAAGCTGGACGCCTTAGAGCCCTTTTACCCGGAGAGGATGTCTTCCAGGATATTGGGAATGGGGGATATCCTTACCCTCATCGAAAAAGCGCAGGCTGAAATAGATCAAAGGGAGGCATTTAGGCTCGCGAGCAAGATCAAGAAGGCCGAGTTCGATCTCGAGGATTTTAAGACGCAGCTCCTCTACATTCGAAAGATGGGATCGTTTGAGGAGATTCTCGGCATGATACCCGGCCTGGGAAGGCTGATGAAGCGGGGCAAGGTGCAGGCGGATGAAGGAGAACTGGTTAAGGTTGAGGCAATTATCAATTCCATGACGCCAGAGGAGCGGAGGAACCATAAGATAATTAATGGCAGCAGGCGGAGACGGATCGCAAAGGGTAGCGGAACGAGGGTGGAAGACATAAACAGGCTGCTGAAGAACTTCGTGCAAACCAGGACTATGCTCAAGAAATTTGGGCGAGGATCTGCCAAGGATCTCTCATCCCTGGCGGGTTTCGGGTAGGCTGCCAGCAGTAGGTCGAGAAAAGCTTGACAAATGAGTTGAACTTTAGCACAAGGGGGTCCTCCCCAGGTATATGACAACATTGCAGCATTGAACGAGGTAAAGGGGGTGAAATATTCAAGATGCCGGTACGAGTTAGATTGACCAGAAAGGGCGCGAAAAAGAGGCCGTTCTACCGCATTGTGGCGGCGGATTCTGAGGCACCAAGGGATGGAAGGTTCCTCGAGGTATTAGGATACTACGATCCACTCCAAGATCCGGCCTATGTGAGCCTCGATGAAGAGAAGCTGAAGAAATGGATTCAGAGCGGTGCTACGGTCTCGGAAACTGTTGGGTCTCTTCTGCGCAAGAGGGGGTATCCACGGTTCCTACCCAATCAGATTAAGGAGCGTTAACCGAGAATTACAGACGGGGGAGAAAAAATGGAAATGAAAGAGCTGGTTGAATACATTGCAAAGGTTCTTGTTGATAATCCGGATGAGGTGAGAGTTACGGAGCTCGAGGGAAAACAGACGTCGGTGATTGAACTAAGGGTAGCGAAGGAAGATTTGGGTAAGGTAATTGGCAAGCAAGGAAGAACCGCCAGGGCGATGCGGACAATACTTGGTGCGGCCTCGACCAAGTTGAAAAAGCGATCTGTCCTGGAGATCTTGGAGTAATTGAACAGCACCCATCGTAGAGATTTCGTTCGGATAGGATACGTTATTCGCCCCCATGGTGTAACCGGCCTCCTAAGGATAGTTTCTTACGCTCAATCAAGAGAAACGTTCTTGAGGGCCGGTTCTGTGTTTATAGGCAAGGCCGGTGAGGAATGGAAGGAGTACCCCGTAACATCTATCAGAGAACATGGCTCCCTCCACCTCTTGAAGGTTTCTGAGGTCGACTCGGTTGAAAAGGCGGAGGAGCTTAGGGGCTCGGAGATATGTATACGTAAAGAGGTTCTCACGGAAAAGGAAGAGGGCGAGTTTTTCCACTTTGAGTTGCTGGATTTGCGTGTGTATCTTGATACGGGTCAATACCTTGGCGTGTTGAAGGGCATATTTCAAACGGGAAGCAATGACGTGTATGTAATTGAAGGCCAGGGAAAGGAATATTTGATACCGGCAATTTATCAGGTCGTCAAAGAGGTGAATCTCTCGGAGAAAAGGATGGTCATCTCTCCCATGAAGGGGTTGTTGGATCTGTGATGAGGTTCGATATTCTCACCATATTCCCCGACATGTTTGCCGCTCTCACCCGTTTCGGAATCGTGGGACAGGCAGTAAAGGGTGGCAAGATAGAGATCAATGTGGTCAATATACGGGATTTTAGCGATAAACCCCATTTCATGACCGATGACAGGCCCTATGGTGGAGGCGAGGGCATGGTGATGAAACCGGAGCCCATTGTTCGGGCATTGCAGTCGATTCCCAAGGTCCCGGGGAACCGCAAGGTCATCTTACTGACTCCGCAGGGTCAACTCTTGGAGCAGTCATTGGCGCGGAGCTTAGGTACGCTTGCGCAGCTTATACTGGTATGCGGGAGATACGAGGGGGTGGATGAGAGAATACGCTCTCGGTATGTAGACATGGAGGTGTCTATTGGCGACTATATCCTCACGGGAGGCGAGATTCCAGCCATGGTTATCGTCGACGCGGTAAGCAGGTTAGTTCCGGGCGTATTAGGCAGTGAGAGATCGGCCCTGGAAGAATCCTTTGAGGATTCCCTTTTGGAGTATCCGCAATACACCAGGCCTCCGATCTTTCAAGGCGAGTCGGTACCATCGATTTTGTTATCAGGGGATCACGGGAAGATCAGGATCTGGAGAAGAACGCAGTCCTTACAAAAAACACTGGAGCGAAGGCCCGATCTCCTGAAGCGGGCCAGTCTCAGCGAGGAAGATAGGGCTATACTTGAGGAGCTAAAACAACGCCCTTCCACCTCCGCCACCACGGCAGGCCGATCCAAATCCCACGATACCAATGATTTAGATGGACTAGCTTAATGAGTACCGCAAACCCAGCGGGCGTCTTGCCATTTTCGGTTATCTGGGATATGGTCCGCCAACGGCGAATAGGCCGCCGGATTCATTCGTGCGGCATGGCGATGTCCATGGTGATTTACCTTGTCAGCCCAGATGTCGGGAACGGATGCGTGGAGATGAGCGTTGTGGGCTGATACCTTGACCGTATAGGCAGTATTATGCCATTCTATATCGGGCTCTTACATTACCCCGTGTATAACAGGAGTGGGGAGGTCATTGTTTCGGCAATCACCAACCTGGATCTCCATGATTTGGCGAGGCTGGCAAGGACATACGGAGTCGAGAGATTCTACGTCATCAATCCTCTCATCGACCAGCAGGATCTCGCCAGAAGGATACGGAGTCATTGGGTGAGTGGCCATGGAGCAGAGTATAACAAAGACAGAATGGAGGCGATGTCATTGATAGCAGTGGTGGCCACACTCGAAGAGGCGATCGCAGAGATCAGGGAGAAGGAGGGAACAGCGCCGATTTTAGTCGCTACTGATGCGAGCAATGATAGAGGGGAAACGGTACCCTACTCATTTGTACGGGGAATAGCAATGTCTCACAGGACAGTACTAATCCTTTTTGGCACAGCGTGGGGCATGGCCAGGGAGCTTATCAGGGATGCGGATTATCTCTTGGAGCCCATTCTGGGTGTTTCAGGGTATAATCACCTATCGGTAAGGACAGCTGCTGCGATAACCCTGGATCGATTATTTTCGCAGAATTGAATCCACAAGGATTGAGAGATAGGAGGAAAGGAGCTTGGTGCGATGGACCCGAGGATAGAGATGCTGGAAAAAGAACAGATGAGGGTGGATCTCCCTGCCTTTCGAGCAGGCGATAAGGTGAGGATACACAGCCGAATACAGGAAGGCGATAAGGAGCGAATCCAGGTATTTGAAGGTGTGGTCATCAGGAAGAGAAAGGGCAACACGGGCGCCACCTTCACAGTACGAAAGGTTTCCTATGGTGTAGGCGTGGAAAAGGTGTTTCCCGTTCACTCCCCTACGATTGATAAGGTAGAGGTAATATCGAAAGCACGTGTGAGAAGATCCAGGCTCTACTACCTGCGTAACTTGAGGGGTAAGGCCGCGAGGCTCAAGGAAAAGAGGGCTTGATTTCCCTCATGTCTCATCTTCTGTACGAATTTGATGCCTGGGGTGCTGGTTACTCCCACATAGCCGGCATAGACGAGGCAGGTCGAGGTCCATTGGCTGGCCCGGTGATTGCTGCTGCGGTGATCCTGCCCAAGAACGTGCAGTTGGAAGGAGTAAAGGACTCAAAGAGGATGACGCCCTGCGCACGCGAGGAGGCATTTTCCCTTATCGAAGAACGCGCAATAAGCATCGCCCTGGCCGTGGTAAGCCCCCGCGAAATCGATCAGATCAATATACTCCAGGCTACCAGGAAGGCCATGAAACAAGCCGTTTTGCACCTCGATACACAGCCGGATTTTTTGCTCATCGATGGCACGCACCCCGTTGACCTCCCTATTCAGCAGAGGTGTATTGTGAAGGGGGATCAGCAATGCTTATCGATATCAGCGGCCTCGGTTTTGGCCAAGGTGTACCGAGATAGAATGATGTGCTGCTACCATGAGTTATATCCCCGATACGGGTTTTCTTCGAACAAGGGCTATGGGACACGAGGACACCTGGAGGCGATTATGAGGTATGGACCCTGTTCCATTCACCGGCTCACATTTCGAGGTGTTGTTTCATGACGGAGGAGAGGATCGCCCTTGGCAGGCTTGGTGAGGAGCTCGCGAGCAGAAGACTGCAAAAACTGGGGTACGAGATTCTCGAGATGAACTATCGGTGCCCGCTCGGTGAAATCGATTTAGTCGCGCGGGATGGCGATGCGCTGGTATTCGTCGAGATTAAGACTCGGAAAAACAGGCCTTTGGGCGAGGCAAAGGAAGCGGTTCATAAGAGGAAGCAGGGCCAGCTCTCGAGGATTGCACTGGCATACCTGAAATCCAAGAATCTATGGGGTACGAAGGCGAGATTCGACGTCGTTGCTGTTGGCCTGGGTGAGGACAAGGAGGAGATCGAGATTATACGGGATGCCTTTGAACTGGCCTACTGATGAGATGGGATTTGCCGGGGCACGGATGGCCAAAGCGAGCGAACAGCACCATGATCCCCTCCATCCATTTCAACTACATTTGGCGCCGGTACGTGTGGACACCGAGTGATGGGATCCCGTTTGGACAATAAAGGAGCCTACCGGGGCACGATCTACGTGGTTTCAACCCCCATAGGGAACCTTGAGGATATCACCCTGAGGGCCATCAGGGTATTGCGGGAAGCGGATTTGATTGCGGCCGAGAGCGTGGTCCATACCAAGAAGCTGTGTGCTCATTATCACATCACCACGCCGTTGACCAGCTACAATAGCCATAACCAGCGCTCGAAGGGCCGGGTCCTCCTTGAGAAGGCGAGATCCGGGCTTAAAATAGCACTGGTGAGTGATGCGGGCACACCCGGGTTGTCCGATCCCGGTGCACGGTTGGTGCGGGATGCCATTGATGCAGGTATACCGCTCGTGCCCGTGCCAGGAGTATCGGCATCTCTCACCGCGCTTTCTATTTCCGGTTTGCCCACTGATAGGTTTGTCTTTGTCGGTTTTCTCTCGCGCAAGAAGGGGAAACGGCGAAGAGAGCTAGAGGCGCTCAAAGATGAGCAGCGGACCATGATCTTCTTCGAGGCACCCCATCGGTTGGCGAAGATGATCACCGATATCTCCGAGGTCTTGGGCAATAGGGATATCGTGCTGGCAAAGGAGTTGACCAAGGTTTTCGAGCAGGTGGTGCGGGGGCCGGCCCGTGAGGTATTGTCTTCGCTCGATGATGAGACCATCAGAGGCGAGTATACGGTTATTGTCAAGGGCTTTGAGAAGCCAGGGAATGAGATATCTGTTATTGACAATTGTCGATTGGAAAATTACACTTGAGGACCATGGAAGAGGTACGATCCCTAAAGGTTAGCAATGAACTTGGCGTGCATGCTCGGGCTGCTGGTCAGATAGTTGAGCTGGCGAACAGGCACGGGACCAAGCTGTTTCTAAAGAAAGACGGCAGAGAGGTAGATGGGTCCAGCATCCTGTCGATCCTTTCCCTCGCCTGCCCGAAAGGGGGCGAAATAGAGGCCAGGGCGGTCGGCAAGGATACCAAAGGATTTATGGATGAACTGGAGAAGCTCTTCAAGGATAAATTCGGGGAGACGGCAAGAGGACACTATCGTCCCAAAAAGAAGCTGTTAAAGGGATTTTCGGTCTCCCCCGGCATTGTGATCGGCAAGGCGCACCATCTGGATCGATCCAAGACCCAGGTATTCCACAGGAGGTTGCTCGATGATCAGGAGGTAGACAACGAGATCAGCCGTTTCAAGCGGGCGGTCGATATGGCAAAGGAACAAATCCAGACGTTTAAATCCACGATCCCAGAGCCGGTTGAGGGATACGCCTTTGTCCTTGATACTCACTCGATGATACTAAGCGATAGCATGCTCTTCGACTCGACCATGCAGATGATCCGGAAGGAGAAGATTAATGCGGGATGGGCGCTTGAGAAATCGGTGAGAAACATCCATCAATTGTTCAAGGAGGTGGAGGACGATTACATCGGCAAAAGAATGGATGACGTGGACAGCGTCAGCGAGAGGGTTTTACGTAACTTAGCAGGAGTTGAGGCGGATAGCCTGGCGGATCTTAATGAGGAGGTTATCGTGGTGGCCCATATCCTCTCGCCCTGTGACGTGGTGGAGATCAACGTTGATTATGTACAGGGGATTCTCACCGATGTGGGAGGGCGAACCTCCCACATGGCCATTATGTCTGAGGGCCTTGAGATTCCGGTGATAGTCGGATTGGAGAGGGCAAGCGATGTGATTTTGGAGGGAGATATCCTGATCGTCGATGGAAACACCGGCGAGGTCATCGTTAACCCCGATCCCGATACCATCCTCTCCTATGAGGAGGAAATAGAGCGGTACGCGAACTACAAATCCGCGATCGATCGGGTTCGGCATCTCCCGGCTGAGACCTTGGACGGACACAAAATCACGGTCAAGGCCAATATAGAATTATTAGCGGAGGCCAAGGCAGCCCTTGAGAGCGGCGCAGAGGGCATCGGGCTCTATAGGACGGAGTACCTTTACCTCATTCGAAATGATTTCCCCGATGAGCAGAGCCTCTTTGAGGACTATAGCCAGATTGCGCGGATGGTCGCACCTCATCCGGTCACCATACGGACCCTGGACATTGCAAGCGATAAGATGATCACTGATAGGGAGGCAACAAGGGAGGATAATCCCGCACTGGGGCTCCGGTCTATCCGTTTTTGTCTGAAGGAGCGGAAAGTGTTCAAGACCCAACTGCGGGCCATCTTGCGGGCGAGCATACACGGCAACATCAGGCTTATGTTCCCCATGATATCGGGTCTTGAGCAGTTCCTAGAGGCAAAGAAGATCTTACGGGGCGTTATGCGCTCATTGGACAGAGAGGGGATAGAATACCACAAGGAAATACCTGTCGGCATTTTGATTGAGATTCCCTCTGCGGTATCAATTGCCGATATTCTCGCAAAGCATGCGGATTTTTTCTCAATCGGAACCAATGATCTTATTCAATATGCGCTCGCCATAGACAGGGATAATGAGCACGTTGCCGGGCTCTATGAGCCCTTTCATCCTGCTGTCTTGAAGATGGTCCATCAGGCAGTCGAGGCAGGTGAAAGGGAGGGCATCGATGTATCGCTCTGTGGGGAGCTGGCAGGTGACCCCCTTGCGATTCTAATACTTCTTTCCCTGGGGTTGGAGGAGTTCAGCATGAACATCGGTTCTATCCCGCTTATAAAAAAGATGATTAGAATGCTGCCGTTGCGTAAGGTGCGGCAAGGCTTTAAGGATATCCTGCGGCTTCCTACCAGCAGGAAGGTCGAGGATTTTGTCCTGAAAAAGGCAAACGCACTCCTGCCCGACATCTTCGAGGAGGACGTCTTTCGTTACCGGACCCCTGGCACTACCTGAGCGAGTTTTCGATGGAGAAGAGGATTGTCTGCCAGAATAGAAAGGCCAGGCACGATTACTTTATCGATGAGATTTACGAGGCGGGCATTGTCCTGCTTGGCCCGGAGGTGAAATCCTTGAGGGAGGGGCGGGCAAGCCTCAAGGATTCTTACGCCCGAGTAAAGAGCGAGGAGCTCTTTCTGCACAATATGCACATCTCCCCATACCCCTTCGCACATCACGTGGATATGGAGCCCACCAGGACGAGAAAGCTCCTCATGCACAAGAAGGAGATCAAGCGGCTTACAGGCAAGACAGAGGAACGGGGATACTCACTCATCCCCCTTTCGGTCTACCTGTTAGGAGGTATATTCAAGATCGAGTTGGCCCTTGCTAAGGGGAAGAGGAAATATGATAAGAGGCACGTGCTCAAGGAAAAAGAGATTAAGAGGGAGCTTGACCAGGTGAAAAAGGGGAAACGTCCTTGAAATAATCTTTTTTTGTGTTACTATAATATAAAAATACATGTATGTTCCTTGAAAATTGGGGGCGAAACGGCTTCGACGGGGATAAAGAAGCTTGGGCTGCATACCGAGGTTCTGCGTGCTCGTAAAACAGGCAGAAATAAAATAAACGCAGACGATTATGCGTATGCCTTAGCCGCTTAAGCGGCTAACGTCCAGCCGTTCTTTCCTGCGAGGGCGGGTCTGGGCGTCGACGAGCAGGATAGCCGATCTGAGAGGCCTGGATCTCAATGAGGCGAACCTGTAACCAGGATAGCCCTTACGCCACCTTGCCCGATAGGTGTAGTAAGGGCGAACATGAAAAATCGGGCTACGTATGTAGAGGCCTAAGCGGAATATTTTCGGACGGGGGTTCGACTCCCCCCGCCTCCACCACCCGCCGACGCCCCAAAGGGGCTATGGCGCGGTGCCGCGACGTAGCTGAAGGCGAAGTCGGGCTGTATTAATTTTTCAGCGTGTTTCGAAGCTTCGACTCGGCACGCCAGTCTTCGTAATAACTTCTGCTCGGCATGCCACTTACCTTGCAATCAAGACAAAGCCAAAACCGTATCTGCATAGGTGAAAGTAATACTGAACCTATCGCGACGTAGCTGAAGGCGAAGTCGGATGAGTTTTTATTATGTCTACATTTTGGAATCCGAGTCTGATCCGAAACATTATTACACGGGTTTCACGGAAAACCTTGATTCACGTCTGAAATCGCACAATTCCGGTCAAGTGCAACATACCCAAAAATTCAAACCTTGGCGCATAAAAACAGCCATTGCTTTCACTGATCAGAAAAAGGCATTGGATTTTGAGGCCTATTTAAAGAGCCCATCCGGCCGAGCCTTTGCAAAAAAGCGGCTCTGATTTTCAGGACTCGCCATCACCCGGTTTTCAGAAAATCCCGGCAGTTTTTCTCACCCTTTCACTCCTTTTTATCCTATTTTTCAGGTTCCACATTATCTGCTTACCTCGCCGAAGCCTCTGCGCAGGCGGGTTTTCTGTCCCATACCTATCCGCCGTCGTCCTGTGGACTTTGGCGTGACAAGCCGGAGAAAGAGAGAAAGTGTCGGAGACAATTTGTGTGCTCGTTACGTTTTCTCCGGTTTGGCGCTTGCTGAGAGCTACTCACCGGAAGTGCCGGTGAACTGTTGGAAATCTCTCCGTCTTTTATCTTGCACGTGACATGGCACCTGTTATATTGTATTTTCGTATTTCAGCGTAAGCGGATTGTATGTGGTCGGCTTGCCATGGGCAAACACTTTCTTGCCGATAAAGCGGAAACGGCCGCGCAAAAACACGGCAAAAGGATATTGAAATGGCCAACAGTCCAGAAACATTCCCGGAACTGGTGAGGGAAGTTCGCAGACAACTGGGGATCAGCCAGGAAGAGCTGGCCCACGAGCTTGGGGTGAGCTTTGCCACCATCAACCGTTGGGAAAACGGCAAGACCACGCCGTTCAAGCTTGCCCGGGCGCAGTTTGACGCCTTTTGCAAGAAGATGATGGCAGCCAAAAAGCTTCATTTACCTGAAAGGATCGAGGGATAACTCATGACCCACCTTGAACACATTGAAGCGATTGAAAAGCGGCTATGGAACGCAGCGGACACATTGCGGGCGAACTCCAACTACGCCAGCAACGAGTACTTCCTACCCGTGATGGGCCTGATCTTTCTGCGGCACGCCTACAGCCGTTTCCTTGCTGTCAAAGATGACATCGAAGCAAACCTGCCAAAGCGCGGCGGCAAGACGCGGGCGCTCACCAAGGAAGATTTTTCTCAGAAGAGCGCCATTTTTCTTCAGCCCAAAGCTCAGTTCGATCATCTCGTCTCGTTGCCGGACAAAGAAGATCGGGCTAAGGC
>Ga0180301_10002139_pt1 | contig 15557 bp, 12 predicted proteins | sample GuaBasSediGuay16_FD_121797 | JGI IMG/M metagenome (GOLD analysis project Ga0180301, IMG submission 121797) | Subseafloor sediment microbial communities from Guaymas Basin, Gulf of California, Mexico - Guay16, Core 4569-2, 12-15 cm | ecosystem: Environmental > Aquatic > Marine > Hydrothermal...
AAAAACAAGCATAAGAATAGCATAAGCAACAGGAATACGACCATCAAACTTAAAGATAGCGAAGATAGGGATGAGGGAAATAAAGGCGGTGAATGTTTGAAGATCCTCAGCGTGAAAAACAAAATTGGACAGAAGAATGACCGTAATAATCAATACATTTGCGATTATGAATCTCAATTTCTTTTTCTTTATCATATGGAGCACCTTTTAAGGAGAAATTTCAGAAGCGCTAGGGCAAGAATAGGATTCTAGAGTCTTGATAATTACCGCGTTCGCATCATTTGATAGCTCCTCAAGAGCTTTCTCTATGTCATCGATGATGCCCTCCTCTCTCATATGAGTTAGTAAATCTATACTAGTCCAGACCATTTTTGGATCCCAGTAAAGTACGGCGAACTTGCGGATACAGATATTATCAGATAGTATCCGGAGATCCCGCTGAACTGCAATAGCAATAATCTTAACACCCAAACTACTCATCATGCATAAACGTTTATCCTCTCCAATAATCTGATAAATTTTTTCACGGATATCACTTATCTCTGCATCCGAGTAGCTAATAATTGTGAATAATTTTAAAAAAGTGAAATAGTAGTCAAGTATTCATAGAAAATCTACTCACTACGTAGTAGCTTTTTCTTTAACCTTCTTAAGAATCTCTTAAGTCTACGATGAATATAGACAGCCCAAGCATCGCCCCTAGTCAGCCTCCAGTCATAGAAAAGATAGAAAATACAGCCAAAAAAGCTAACACTAGAAATCTTTAAACCTAGCTCAAACCAATCCTGAGGAGTATAGCGGATAACAATTTCAAGATCACCAGTCGCATTAATCCAAAAACCATTGATAACGGAATATACTGGTATCGATCGTACTTGTGCAGTCAGTTTACCATCTCTGTAAACTCGTGCTTCCCATAAGGGGTCATAAGCTTCAGCAAAAACAAGCATAAAGGGTTTCTTAGCAAACACACGTGCTTTCCATAGGGTAGGATTTATCCTCTTGTATGACGCGACTTCCGCGGGAGCCTCCTTTATCTCGAATAAATCATTAAGAGTCATAGTTGAATTAGGCAAACTAACAGAATATATCCATATAACATCTAAGTATAGTGGTTTTTCTTCATACATGGTTACATTTTTGATCCATATTATGTTTGGTAATGGTTTGTCTGTCAGGTGTCCATGCCAAATTTGAAGTTGTATATAGGCAACAGAAGAGTTCTTGGGGGCATACCTATACTTAATCGTCTTCCAATCAAAAGTACTATCTCCAATTTTTCCAGCATATATCACATCGAGCAATTTACTATTTTCGTCATATTCAAATATTTTGAAATGAACAGCATGCCCATTAACAGCCTTTATAGAAAATCTAAGAACGTAAGCCTTACCACGGGAGACGGGTATAAGCGGGGACCGAATGACTTTCCAGCCCCATGTAGAATTATATAACACAGCCTTTAATGCTTTCTCAATGGGATCCCAGAGGATCTCTTGAAGTGCTCCAAATTGTCTTTCTGGAGTATATTCACGCCAGGCATCCACATCGCTACTATTCTGAAAGCTCCAAGACGCTACATTGATATTTAATGAGCTTATGGATAAAGCGTGGTTGTTAGTATTAAGATAAATTGGGTCAAGATACACGAATTTCCAATCATCAGATGAAATTATATATGACTTATTATCTATTATGACTTTCGCGTCCCCTCGTAACCTAATAGCGATTCTATAGTAACTGTCTTTAATAGTATCAAAGCTTTGCCAAACTTTTCCCCCGGGCTTGATTAATAGTACTCTACCATTACTAGCATTAATCAGAGAAAGAATCTCTGCATTTTTCCTATAAATATCGCTCTCTCCTTCAAAGATATAAATCACAGTCTTATTTTGAAGTAATCTTCTTACATTCTCTAAAGCGGTATAGTAGGCATCATCGGGAACTAGCAAGAAGAGATTCACAGCATTAAATCCTCTTACATTTTCAAGAACAATCTTATGTTTTCCTTTCTTTAAATAAAAAACCCCAAATCACTCCATATGAACTTATTTAATTGATCCTTAGTAGTGATTTCCATCGGATAACTGTCAAGATAGACCTTAATAGCGCCACCCCGCTGATTCTTGAAGTAACGGATGAACAAACGATAGTATCCAGTTTCCCTTATATTAAACGGCATCTCTAAAGTAACTGGACGCGCATATTTCGTCAAATTATAGATCTTAACATAATCGATCCAGATAACATTGGGTAAAGGCTCAGGCGTTTCGTGACCATGCCAAATCTGTAACTGAATATAACTAACATTCTCACTCTGAGTAATGTAGTCAAAACTAACAGTCTTCCATCCAAAAGACCCGCTACCAACGCCACCTAAATAAACTCCAGCAAGCCATTTACCATTAGCATCGAATTCCGCGACCTTTACATGAACCTTATATGCATGTTCTCCCTTAACCCGCAAAACAAAACGATAAGCAGAAGGATAAGATACACGAATCCTTGGCGAACAGACAAGCTTCCAACCCCAAGTAGAATTCCAGAGAACAACCTTAAGAGCACCGTTTTCCAGTAATAGCTCTTGGAGCGCTCTAAATTGTACTCTAGGAGTACTGTTTCTCCATTCATTAAGATCTCTTTCTTTTTCAAAAGCCCAAGATCTGATAATATCTTGATCTTTAAAATTTATGCTTTCTGGCAAAACTAGATTAGCCCACGTAAATACAAGTCCGTAACCATAGTCAGACTGCCAATTCTCTATACCAAACCTTTCCAGATATATGTGCCACTCACCATGTGCAGGGTCAGAAGTAGAAGCCTTCGACCATAATTTTGATGGATTATGGTGAACTGTAGCATCGAATGGTTTTATTATTTGTGAACTTCTAGATAGAATCGTAGATACGAATTTGTTTGGATTGATTATTATGTCTGATACGTTTATGTTATTTCTATTGTCGGTTGTAATTATTATAAGCGACGGGTGTAGTATTGATAAAGAGCCGTAAATATCACTACTAAAATCATTCATAAATCCTACTCGATTTTGTATATAGATGTTATCATGTTTGGTATAAGATATGTATATGTTTACTCCTTCTCTTGACTCTGGATATAGATAAAAAAATCTCGAATTTTCTATTTTCAAATTAGTTATGAAAGCATCCGCTCCTACTATGCTTAACAAATATTTAATTGTCTTCTCATCACCATTTTTCAAAGCCACTTCTAAATATTTGTTCAAATCATTTGGAAGCTTTATGTAAGGTTTACCTGTGTGATAAGGTTTAAAGCTTCCTTTATAATCTGAAAGCAAAATTACTGCTTTGCTATAAGGTGCCCTCTCATAATGTGCTATATCCTCGGGATAATATCCTTCTCTAAGAACACCATCTAGATCCCCAGTAAATCTCTGCCAACCAACAACTCCAGATGTTAAAACAATGGCAATTATTAAACCTGCACGGAGGTACTTACCGTAGAAGCGCTTACCGTTTAGCTTTCTAAGAACAGTTGCAACTAGTATGCCTAACAGTAAACTTGTAGCAAATACAACCAAAGTTCCGAAGTAACCCGGCACTCGGAACATCCATCTGATTGAAGAATGAGTAGAAAACAGAAGAAAGCTATAGAAATTAGATAGGAAATCTATAGGGTTATCAAGGCCTTTCCACAAAGAAAACCCAATGATGTATATAAATGCTCCAGATAACACCAAGAATTTCTCCTTTTTCTCAAGAGAATTCCACAAGATGAGCGAAACGAAGGATAATAGAGGAATAAAGTAAAGGAGAAAAATCCACACAGCATTCATGAGGAATGGAGGAGGCTTCAATCGTAGAGTGGGCCACCAAGAGGCTCTCAATGCGAAAATGTCTTTTACCGCATATGAAATCGAAACTGTTTTAGTAAATTCATATGTTACAATATAATGAGGAGGCTTGATAGTCTTTGACCTTCCAGCAACTAAAGCTGGTGCTATCCAATATAAATTTATGAGTAACACGAGTATAGCAATTAGAAAATATTTTTTAGCAAAGAGTTTGAAAGAGTACTCTTTTCCTCTTCCAGCATAAATAAAGTGCGATAAAGTAATTACAGCCATTAGGATAAAAACGTGTATTATATAACGTATAATGGACGTAATCATCAAGGTAACTATTATTGCTAATAATATTTTTAGAGAAAATTTATCGTTTTCTAAGACTAAGATTAAAGATGTCACTAATGCTGGAATCAACGCATAAGAAAAAACATAGAAATGAGGAGGCGAAAAGTTTTGGATAACATAAGGGTTAAAGGAATACATGAGGGCTACCACTAGGGCCGTTAAAAAGCTGACCTGCTTGTCGCATTTAAGGAAATCTTTGAAGAGATAAAAAAAGGAGATGTAAGGTATAAAAAACATCACAAAATAGTAAGACAAAAGGATAAGCCTAATGTGTACAGCTTCACTAGGAGAAAAAAGTAGTAAAAAACTACGCCAGACTCTAGCGATTCCTTCATAAGAAGCTTGCGATCCAAAGTCCAACCAAGTATAAAAGTAATAATTCAAAAAATAAGAGAGCGGAGGGGATCTGACATCTCTATGTTCTGGGAGTAAAGAAATATCTTTTAACAACAAGTAGTTAATAGTAATTATTGCGAGGAGTAGGCTAATCACTAAAGCAATAAAGTGGTAAATATAGGTTCTTTTTAACTCAGTCATACTCTCACTCTCCATATGTTTTTAATTGAAACGCTTTCATCTACCACTTGCCAGTATTCTATTGTAGGTTGAAGAGTAAAGAAGCGTCAAGAAAATAAACTTCGAAAAGAAGCGTAAGATATGCTTAGGCATACTCACAACAACGTTTTTAATAAAATTGTTATGTAGAGTTAACATAAGTATTATTGATGAAACGCTCGATAACAAATTCTCGATCGCGCTTTCTTGTATATCGAATTGTTTATATATATTTTCATAGCCAATGTGTTTGGAATATTCGGATTTAGAGAATCTTAACCTGTACTTTATCTTCATTTTTTTGAATACAATATTAGTCTTTTGTGCATGTAAAATAATTTTATTTGGAATCTTGATGTAGGTTATACTGCCCACTTTAGCCGCTTGCATAAAATATCGTTTTCCCCTCGTTGATCTTATAACAACAAGACTTTTGCCCATCCTATCTTTCTTCTTTAAAAAATCAATCCAGGGATCCCCAACTGCTATATCTGCTAATTCTGCAGTAGAATCATTGCATAATAAACAACGATAGGGTGTGAAAAGCATAGAAGAAAAGTATGTACTAATCCAGTAATCATATGGTCTTCTCAACTTAGTACCATCAGAGAGAGTTATCTCTAGATACCCTGGCCAGCCGCTTCCGCGATATCTTATGCTGGTTACTTCTATTTTTTTATTAGATTTGGGTTTTAATTCCTTATATAGTATCCAATAGTAAAGTGTCGGATAAGCTGTATGACCGCAGAATAGTCCAATGTGGAGTGCTATCTTATTTTTGAGTTTCGGAAATAGTTTTTCTGCCTTTTTGAACATTAATATGTGGCACGGAAGACCTACAACAGCGTACCTGCCATCTCTATTAAACAGTTCCTTTATTAAAAGTCCAGGGGATGATATCGTATATTTTGACCCCTTAGCCTCTAAAATTTTGTGAGAATCCTCAGCTATAATAGTCCTTGCTAGGTAAGGTCGTTTATCGTCGGGTATGGTGACTATTGCTCCATCAATAAGTTTTAACTCCATCAGGTCTAAGAGCAATTGGGTTACGAAACCTCCTGAGGAGGCATCGAATCTGAGTCTAGTATTCTTACTCCATGCTAAGTAAGTCTCAAGAACAGGGCCCATAAGATAGGAGGAAAAATCCTTATACAAAAGTTTATAATTTCGATAAATGTTATGAGAGGGACATACTTTTAGGCACAATTCACAATTGATACACTCCTTATCTATTACATTAGGTTTTCTCCTACCTTCATTCCATGCAATTGCACTCACGGGACATATTGAGTAACAAGCTCCACAATGTATACATAGCTTATTATTGACTATAGTACCGATGTTAAATTTTCTGTGTGTGTTAATATGTTGTACAGTCATTTCCAAAATTCCTCGATAACTTCCTTTACCTTTTTTAGTATATCATTAAACTGTTTATCGTCTAATAATGATGATATTTTAAAAAAGAATATGCATGTTTTTGAGTTACGTACTATTTGAAGAGACTTAGGATCATACATAATAGCTATATAAGGTATGTGCTCGCTTTCAGCAAAGATTTGTGAATGATATCTAACACCAATGATGAACCTGCACATTTTTACAATGCTCTTTATATAGATCGGATTATCGGTATAAGCTATATGAAAGTGCGCTTCTAACCCGTGTTGTTTTAGGAATTTTATTATTTCAATAGAATACAATACGTCATTATCAAATTTTCCGAAAGAAAATGGTATAAATACATAGTGCACATTTTTACCATTTATTGAATTTATTTTATACAAGCTATTAAATAGAAAAAGCTTAAACCTTTTATCAAGTTCGCTATTCTTAAACCTTCTAACCGAGATTCCAATTAAATCTATTTGCTTAATGGTGTTGTGCTTTAAAGTTAGAGAAGGAACTAGTACCTCCTCTAATATTCTAACCGTTGCTGATCGCGGCAAGGTTTTTAGATAAAAAGCAAGATCCTTAATTACACTTTCCTTAGATAAGTAAATTCCATTTGCTATGAGAAGCTTTCTTGATAGCTCATCTCTTACTTTTACCATATCAATTATGTTGTTAAACATTAACTTAAGAATACTCTTTACTATGGGATTATATCTAGTGACTGGTGCCATAGAATCCGTCGGAACATCCCTCCATTTGTGTGGATTTAAACCAACTCCTATGTACATGACCTTTTTCCCTAGTATTTTCGCTATAAATGGGAGCCCATAGTCTATTATAGAGAGAAAGCCATGCTTATTTCCAGGACCTTCGATGAGAATATGTGATTTTAATAGGGTTTTTATGAGCTCTAAGTTTATTCCTGAGAATATAGCTCTACACTTGTGGATTTTCTTAGTGTAACTAGGATTTTTCGATGCTACTATGCATTCTATACCTATTCTGTTGAGTATTTTAGTAAGTACATGTAACATTGATTCATCGCCCATGTTTCTGTATCCATAGTATCCCCGAATAAGTGCCAGTATTCTTCTAGAACTTTGAGATTCTTCCTGTGAGGCCATCAATAACACCCTTTATGTACCATACAATACTAGTGATTTTATCTTTTTCGATGCCAAACCTTAGAGAATTATATACAAAACCTATTAGGTCAAGAGGTACACCGAGTAGTCTTGTTTTAGAATACTTTATGTAGAATCGGATCCTACTTCGGCCGCGGTGATATGACCTTTTTGGCGTCAAGTGAATGGAAGTTCTTGGTTTTTCGGAAAAAGGAATATCGTGCATGATTATACTATTTGGTACTACGGCAATCTTGTACCCCAGCTTTCGGATTCTGATAGCTAGGTCTATTTCTTCCCATGCAATAGGGAAATTTTCTTCATCAAACCCGCCGATCTTGTGTACGATTTCTCTGCGGGTCATGTATGCATTGGGTATGTAATCACAATAGATAAGTTTCATACCTTTTATTTTTAGCTCAGTATGAAGCTCTTGTAAAGTTTTGTTATACATATAGTGTATCATCGTATATAGGGGTCTTTTAATATAGGCTCCAGCACACCATATTACATTAGGGTTTGAGTAGTAGACTGTTACGGGTCCACATAAACCAATATCTGGGTGTTCATTCATTACTTTGACTAAGGACCTAATAGTATCCTTCGTCATTATATTGTCATCATCCACAAAGAAGATATACTTACCCACAGCGTGTTGTATACCTATGTTTCTTGCTCCACTGGCTAGTTTTTCTCGCTCATTTCTAATCACTTTAAGATTGTTTACGTTAGCGAATCTAGCTTTAATATATTCAAATGTTCCGTCAGATGATGCATCATCGACAACGATTATTTCTATACTACTTGTAGGATAATCGCTTTCAAGCAGAGATCTTATCAGGCGTATCAGGTTTTTCCTCCTATTATGTGTGGAGATCACCACCGAAACTAGCGGCTTCTTCATGAATGCTCCCCTAATAATCTCTGAGAAAACTTTAGATAAAGTTATTCGGTACCTGACTCAAGTCACATGTATCTCCCAATAGTACCTTCGGCAAAAGACGGAGCCTTCTTAGGCTCTAATCCTCCCCTGATGCGCCGACCGATACTCTACTAGCATCCCTAAGTAATCTCTTACGATACAGAGCGTATAAGATAGTACCATCGCCTACAACTAGGGCCAATAATTAAGAAGAGTTTACTCTCAATCACTTTATTCTGGTTCTTAGCACTCATCCCTATCCTCCTAAAGCTTTCCTTTTTTTAAGTTTCATTATTTTCTGCTTAATCTTGATTTTGCTAATAATATCTTCGGAGCTATATTTTATTCTGCGGATCCTAATAAAATCAGGTTTAAAGATGTCTGTAAGAACCTTTCCATCCATGTACCTAGGTATGGGGATATCGAAAATGTATAATATAGTTGGTGTGATATCTTCAACTCGAGCAACAATCTTCTTTCCTTGGGTGATATCTTTTCCATTATCCCATGCGAGAAATATACCGTGTCTATCGTGGATCCCGCTCCATACGGGATGGACTGTAATTGTTTTCTTGCTTCCAAATTCGAAAAATCTACCAACTACATACTTCGAGTCAGAGCGTAGACATATAATGTCTGGAGCGTACTTGACAAATCTCCCGCTATAAACCTCAACACCTCTCTTGATTACGTCAAAAACTCTCTCACCGTTGTGCCTCAATTCTTTTAGATCTGAAATTATTTTGTTTACTAGTTGATCGTATTCCTCTAAAGTGACGATTCCTTTAGGTTCTCTACCTTTTAAGTTAATGAATATTTGTCCGAAGTTACCTTGGGAGTACGCTTTTGTTTGAGACCAGTCAATATCGTCCCAGTTTATAATGATAAGATCCATGAGCTTCTTGAAGAGAGATTTTGATTCTTTGTAGGCTTCGGTTTGAAGCTTCTTAGTGAGGCCTAATTTTTTGGCTATTTTAAAAAGGTTTTCGGGAGTTAAGCCTATGTCAAAAAGCATCTTTTTGAAACGCGTTCTTAAGGTTTTTTTTAGCTTTAGATACCCCTTCTCCATAAGCCATTTATTCAGGGAGACTGCATAATAGACGGAAGTAAATCCGTGATCGGAAACAAGCAGTAGTTTATCCCCATCTCTCAATTTAGTTAAAATTGATCCCAATACTTTGTCTAATTTTACGTATATTTCGAAATAGGCTTCAGCAAACTCTTCTCTCTCTTCATATCTCGGGTGGTTTTTATCCAAATATCTAAAGAATACGTGTCCCAAGGCATCTGGAGCGACAAACACGCTCATTAGGAAATCAAATTCCTTTCTCTCTATAATGTAATTCGTGGTTTTTGCCACGTAATCGGTTATCTCTATCATCTCCTCGAGAAATTCCCTTTCTTTGAATGGGCTTACTCTATTTTGGAAATGAAGATCCGTGCCAATCTCTTCTCTCAATTCCTCAACAAATTCGGGAGGATAAGAGAAATCGTTTTTTTCTTCAAGGCAAGGGAACCCGCTTATCATTGCACCATTTACTTCTTGGGGTGGGTATGTCATTGGAACATTTATTATGTATACTTTCTTGCCATAGTAGCCCAGTATGTCCCATACGCGCGGTACTCCCACGTCTTTAGAGGTCAATGGTCGAGTTTCGTAGGAGTCGTCTTTTCTCCTTGAGAAGTCAATTATGCCGTGTTTCCCTGGGTTTACCCCTGTTGTTATAGTAGTCCAAGAAGCCGAGGAAATTGGTATCTCTGTGCTTTCAAGTACACCCCACACTCCTTCACTCATTAACTTCCTAAAAGTAGGCAATCTTCTCTCATCAACTAGTGGTTTTATTAAATTCCAAGTTGCTCCATCTAATCCAATTACTATAACCCTCGGCTTGTCCCTCATTTTTATCTCCCAGTACTTCTTCTTAGCTCTAGAAATCTATCTAACACCTATTTACCAAATATCACTTTTATTTCTGAGCTATAGCTTTGATTTGCGTAGCTAGCAATTTCGGGTGCGGTCGTTGTTTCTGTTGGGCGATTTTCTTGATCTCTCTCTCAAACTCTTCGGCACTCTTATCCCAGTTGAACCGCTTTGCCCATTCAATAGCATTTTTTCTCAACTTCTCTCTTAGATTATCGTCTTTAAGTAAACTCACGATCGTTTCTGCTAAAGCTTTGACATTTCCATCCTCCACTAGCAGTCCGTTATAACCATGTTTCACTGAATCCCTCAATCCAGGAACATTATAGGCTATGGTGGGCGTCCCACACGCATTTGCTTCGATCACAGTTATTCCCCATCCCTCCTTTTCCGATGTTGTAACGTAGACCCAAGCTTTTTGAAGGAGTCCAACTTTCTCCTCCTCAGAAACTTCCCCTAGGAACCTTATTGAATCAGAGAGTCCCAGCTTTTTCGACAATGTAATTAACTCTCCGTAGTAGTCCCCCTTACCAGCGATAACGAGTTGAGCTTCTGGAATTCTCTCTTTAACGAGCTTGAAGGCTCTTATAAGATGGTCTATCCTTTTATACCTCTTCACTCTGCCGAAGTACAGGATTAGTGGTACGTCGGATTTATTCCTGGAATTACTTGAGGCGAGTCTGCTGTCTACTCCATTGTAAATTACGCGGATATTTTTGGGCGAAATACCAAGCCTTATTAGCTCGTTCTTAGTACTCTCTGAAACCGCTATTATTTTGGTCTTCTTATAGAACATTGGAATTAGTAATCTCTCCGCTAAATACACGTATAGTGCCATAATCAGTGGAAGCTCTCTGAATAGTGTTTTTCCGTGGATATGGTGAATAATCGCTATGACTGGTTTCTTCCTGGCATAAAAAGGTATACAAAGTGGTATCTTGCTGATATCATCAATTATTATATCGAACTCTCTGTTATGGAATTTTGTAATATAATGTAAGAAGAAGACGTAGTTGAAGAGGAATTTATTCCCGATCCGTATAACTCTTACTCCATCGATTATTTCCTGATTCTTACACCCCTTGTACTTTGAGGAAACTAAAGTAACATCATGACCTTTACGTGCAAGCCGTTTTAAAATCTCATGAAGATGCACCTCTGCGCCTCCAGCCTCAGGATTCTTTATGTCTCTCCAGTTAACAGCGAGGATCTTCACACTAATTTACCCCCATACTAGTCTGCAACAGGCATTTAATTAGAAGAAATTAAAAATTAATGAAAAAATCTTCATTATTACTTATCCCTATAGATCCCTTCCTTAATCTAACTAAGATTTAGTAAGAGTTTCTTAAGTTTGTATGTATAAAGACGTATTAGGAGATGGATATATTTTAGTATCTCAAAAAAGTTGAGTTTACTACGTCCATACTTCCTGTTTTTAAAAGTATATGGGATCTCTATCACTTTCTTATACTTCCCTTTTACAAGTATTTCAAGCAAGAGTTTATAACCAATTGAATCGAATTTTAAATCATCAATGACGCTCCTTTTCAGAATAAAATACCCGCTCATGGGATCTTTTACTCTTGTTAACGGTTTAGCTAAAAGAGTAGCTCCCTTTGATATAAGTAGCCTATAAGAAGGCCACTTCTCGATTCTCCCTTCTTTAGTGTACCTACTTGCAATCACTATATCATAGCCCTCTTTAATTTTTTCAATCATTTTCTGCAGTAATTCAGGAGGATGTTGCAAGTCCGCATCCATAACTCCCAGGATATCTCCTTGGGCATTTTTAAACCCGAAGAGTATTGCTGAGGCCAGACCTCTTTCATTTTTCCTCACGAACACTCTCACTGGATACTTTTTAGCTAGATCCTCAGCAACTTTGGCGGTTCCATCAGGGCTATCATCATCAACTATTATAATTTCATGATCGTAGTTCTTTATCACTGAGTGAAGTAATGGTATTAACTTTTTTATATTTTCGGCTTCATTGTATGTGGGAATGATAATTGAGATCTTCTTCATCAGTTATTCCCGTATCCACTGTTGATATTTCATGTTTGATTGATTTTATTTCAAAATTTATTTTTATTTCTTTAGTTTGGCTTGGGCTTTGTTTCAAATTTATCTCTTTGCCCCCTGTCCCGTCCGACCTTCTAAGCCTCTCTCAGCCGTTTAATTAGGGCTTAGTGCGGTGATCCTGGCCACGTTGTAGGCTAGGATCGCGATGAAGGCGTCACAAATTCTTGCTTTCCAAGACTTACTATGGATAACGTCCCCGACCATGGCCTTTAGGGAGGAGAACGCAGCCTCTATGAGACTCCTAACATTACCAATCAGGCCTCGGAAGGTCTCGTAGTTCATCCAAGCCCTGAGCCTAGATCCACCTCTAGGCGCCAGCTTCCCCGTCCTAGCCGGAAGAATTGGGACAAGTCCACGCCTTTCCAGGGCCTCTATGACGTCGGCTGCATCAAATCTCTTGTCTATGAGAACTCCCCAGAAAATCCCAGCGTTCACTAAGGCGTCAAGAAGATAGTTCCTGAGGGCTTCGATCTCAGAGAACGTGTCGGGAGCGGCGACAGCGTCAAAGAAGGCATCGATCTCTGGAGCGTACAGAACAGTCAACAATAGGTATTCCCGTCGCTTCCTCACTCGCTTTAGGTAATGACTTGACGCCCTCCCGAGCCTGATGCTTGTTCCGTCCACGATCACTAATGATTTCCCACGGATCCTCGTCCTTGCTAGTCTGTAGAAGGAGAGTCTTATTAGCAGGACTACCGTGGCTAGGAGACTCCTCTTCCACCTACTCACCGATGCTGAACCCGGCACTCTTTCTAAACCGATTCTCCTGTACATGCTGAGTCTTTTAAGGTCGTCTAGTGCTCGTCTATAACTCTGGTTGCTGAGGACTACCCATGCCAGAACGGCTATCTCTGAGGCTGTAATATACCTCTTCGGCCCTTTCTTCCTTCCTTGGCTCGGCAGACTCTTCTTAGCCAGCTTATAAATGGCCTTAACAATTATAAACTTGCCGAGCCAACATATTTGCATTGGAGCGTCCTTTTTCTCGTAAACTCGCAAGTAATACGGTTATAATACCTATAAAGGCTCTCACAACAACGCACGAGAGAAGCGTTAACGGCGAGAACTAAGCTAAGAAAAGAGATAAATTTGAAACAAAGCCCTCTTTTGAGGTGTTTTTATCTAGCGATAAGATTGTATACAATTTAGCACTAATATATCATGTGCGAGAAGTATGATAATTAAGTTTTTGACATGTTTGGTTTAATGTTATGTATTGGTGCTCTCTGTGGGTGTTTTTGTTCGGATTCCTCATGCGAAGTATGTTAGAAGTCTTATTGCTATGAGACCTTCTGCTCGGTTATACTTTGAGGCTGTGCATGCTACTCTGTATAAGAAGAGTTTTCTTAGGTTGTTGAGTCATTTGGGCGTGGGGTATCTTATTGATCCTCAGACGTATTTTTTGTATCCTCCGATTTTTAAATTGATAGATAAGCAGAGCGTTAAGGTGCTTTTGTCTCGGTACTGTTTGGATGCTGATATGATACGCGGTTGGGAGTTCATATCTTTTCTTCTTTCTGATACTGACTTTATTCAGGATTTTACTAAGAGGGTAATTGATTTTCAGAGATTTGAGTTGTATGGGTATCAGGATGATTTATCGCAGATTGTTTTTGATGAGAGGGGTAGGGATCCTGAGTTCATTGTTCCTCCTTATATGCCTTTTTCAATCGATTTCATAGACGCGCCTCTTAAGATTAACGAGAATCTCGTAGAGAATGCTGAAAAGATCATTCTTAGGGAGGGCTTGGGCCTAGATATTATCAATGTTGTAGCTTTTCTTGACAGAGAAATCTTATACGACACTGACAGTATGAAAAAGATTCTTGATTCCATTGCTCAGTTCCCCTCTAAATATGTTGGTGTTTTGCTTATTGATATAAATAAGCTGGAGCTTGATTCTCAGACATTAAAGTGTTTGCTTAATTTCGTAGCAGGAATCAAGGAGGAGGCTGGTAAGGAGGTTTTGTCGTTCTATGCTTCTCCCTTAGATAAGCTCCTGAGCTTTGATCACTTAATAATCTCGCCAGAGGGGGGTTATGGTCGGTTTATAGAGAGTGGTGGTGGGCGTTTTATGTTAAGGATTTACTCCTCTCTTCTTAAGAGGGAGTTATCTCCGAGGGTTTATAAGAAGTACCGAGATATTCTTATTAATTTTGAAGAATTGTGGGGAAACGTGCTTAAAGACGTCTTGGATATCTGCGAGGAGTATTCTACGCTTGATATTGATCAACGGGTGAAGCTTTCTGAATTAGTATATACGAATAATTTAAAAGGGAAAATTCTGGATGCGGAGAAAAGTTTACAGGAAATAGAACAAGAGATTACACGTGCAATAGAGATTCTGCAAGAAGTTGAGGTTTCAAGAAGTTATGGGCGGCATCTTGAAAATTACCTGAATGCTTTATTAGGGAGATAAAATGGGGGAGCGAATTTCGTTAGATCCATTGTTACTCCTATTATTATACTTCGGGGATTCTAAGGGGCGGACAGAGGTTAGGGGGCGAACCAAGTTAGAGAAGCTTTTATTTCTTGTGATTAAGGAATTAGAGAAGCGTGGATATACGATTGAGGACTCTGATTACATTCCTTATACGTATGGGCCTTTTAGTACGAGAGTTTTTGGTTTAATAGATTCTCTTTCTAATGATGGCGAGATAGATATTAGGAAGGAGAATGATATTGAGATATTTGATTTGAGTAAGGAAAAGCGTAAAGAGTTGAGCGAGAAAATTCCTCGTATAAAAGCTAGATACTCGGATATTGTTGAAGTTATCCAAGAGATAAAAAGGAGATTCAATGAGTTATCGACAGATTTTGTTACGGCCTATGTCTATCTTAAATATCCTGAATTTACAAATAAATCAGTCATCCGTGACAAAATCATTGAAACAATTATTGAGAAAATAGAGAAATTCCGAGAATTCGTAGAAAAAACTGGAATATCTGAGAGGGATCTCCTATCAGAGCTTAAACTCATAAGAAAGAGAAGGAAAGGTCAATAAGGATGAGAAAAGAGGTTAGAATAGCTCTTGATACTAATATTTTCATATCGGGTCTTGTTACGGGACGGCGAACTGAGACATCCGTTAAGAAGTTAGTGGATCTCCTTATTCGAGAGACTCTGGAGGGAAGACTTGGTGGTGAATCCGCAATCAGGCTGGTTTTTCCTAGAATTGTTCTGGAGGAACTCTTAGAGGTTCTAGATAATATATTCTCAACGTATGAGGAATTAGACGAGTTAAAGGAGATTATTCAATTATTATACGAGATTTCTATTGATGCTTCTCCAGACGAGATAGGGAAGTTTTTGAAAGAAGTGCGGCTTGTTTTGGAACGGAATTGTAAGGAACTCGGAAAAAATGATGCGTGTAATTTTGA
>Ga0180301_10002140_pt1 | contig 15549 bp, 18 predicted proteins | sample GuaBasSediGuay16_FD_121797 | JGI IMG/M metagenome (GOLD analysis project Ga0180301, IMG submission 121797) | Subseafloor sediment microbial communities from Guaymas Basin, Gulf of California, Mexico - Guay16, Core 4569-2, 12-15 cm | ecosystem: Environmental > Aquatic > Marine > Hydrothermal...
GAAAGTTTCTATCCGATGGCTTGTATTTGTGTCCACAGACAGGGCATGTCTGAGAGGTATACTCTTCCGATACAAACACAACATCAATTCCGGCGCCTTCGGCTTTGTACTTGATGAGATCGGTTATCCTCCTAAACAACCATCCGTGAATCTTTTGGTTGGCGACTTTATTGTACTTAGCACAATTTCTGATACCAGTTACATCACCTATTACGATAACACCAGCACCTCGTTCTTTTGCCCACTTCACAAAATTCGAGGTTATCTTATGCAACATATCGCCTATTTGGTTGCTGAGTTTCCTCAGCACGCATCTTTTCGCCTTGCTGAGTTTTTGGTGTTTTCGTGAGCCTTTCTTTGTTCTAGCTATTGCACTTTGTATGCTGGCAAGCCGTTTGCTTCTGTATCTGAGTTTTGAATTCAAAATGCCGCCGTTCCAGATTCTTACTTCGCAGCCATCGAAAGCCGTGATGGGGTGTATGACTCCAAGGTCTACTGAGATCACCTTACCGTCTGTCTCTGGAGTGCCGCCATCCACCTCAATGGTTAGGTGGATGTAGTATCTTTCGTTTTTAGGATTCCAAACAAGCTTCGCAAGTTTGACCATCGTGTTTTGAAGTTTGCCAACAAGCACGGACGGAATCGGCACGTGCAATGGTTTATTACCCCTACCGTTTGAAAATGTTACAACATCGCCTTTTATATGTATCGCTGAAGCTTTCCAAATAGTAGGCATAAATCTCTTCGTTCTGAATGGTGGCTTAGCGGAGGGGTTATTCTTCCTTGCAGTAAGATAACTCTTTAGGGAATTGAAATACTGCTGCACCATAGCCTGTTTAGAATGCGTATGCAGAGGTACGTTGACACCCCACCCCAAAATGTACTTTTGAACTGTGTTTTGAGACAGCCAAAAGCCTTTCTTTTTGCAAATTTTTCTAACAAACGACAAAGTTTTGTTGTACACCCACGCAGAGCTCTTGTTGAGCTCCGTTGCTAATGCTTCCAGATTTTTAGGAACAGGGATTTTGATTGTTAGCATCAAACGTCTTGACATTTCTCAATATACCTCCGGATAGTTTGTTCGGTTACGCTGCCTGCTGTTCCGACATAGTAACTTCTAGTCCACAACCCATGTTTTGTTCGAAGGTTTGGAAACAGCTCTAACAGTTTCTTAGCTGTATAGCCCTTGAACAGGTTAATCAGCTGCGCAGGAGAAAACCTAGGAGGAGCTGAAACAAACAAATGCACGTGGTCTGGCTGAATTGAAAGCGAGATGATCTCAATATCGTTGCGCTTTGCAATATCGTATATCAACTGTTCTAGCGCTGCTGCCACGCTGCCAGTTAAGATTCGTCTGCGGTATTTCGGTATCCATACAAAGTGGTAGTTGAGATTATATTGACTCCATCGTGTTTTCTTGATCTGCATACCCATCACCCAATTCAATATTAACACACAAACCACACTTTATCAGCCGCCTTACTCTTCCCCTAAAGGAGAAGAGCCTGCGACGGTTTATCTTTTGTCACAGATCTCCCTGTAGATTTCTGGCCTTCTGTTTTTGAAGTAAGCATGGGAATCTTCTATCTCTTTGTACCTGTATTTGTCCAGAATATTAAGGTCCAGATCTTCAAGTATTAAACCTTCATCAAAAGCCAGCTCCTTCACGACTTCCCCTCTTGGCGATACGATTCTCGAATGTCCCACAAAATCCATGAAACCCTCGCCACAAGTTGAAGATACAAGGAGGAAAGAGCCATTCTCCAAAGCCCTTGCCCTCGTTGCGATGTCGAATATGTTGTACCTTTCCTTTCCAAAAGCAAAGAGAGATAGTATGACCTGTGACCCTCTCAAAGCAAGAATCCTAGCTATCTCAGGAAAACCTATCTCGTAACAGATCAGAACGCCGAACACAACGCTCTTAAACGTGAAGGTCAAAAAGTTTGAGCCCGCTTCGAAAACGCTCTTTTCACCTCTAAAAAGGTGGGTTTTATCGTAAAAAAGAATCTCTCTCTTTTTCTTTATAACGAAAGCGGAATTCCTCAATCTTCCATTGAGAACTCTTGGAATTCCTCCAACGATGCACATGTCGTACGTTCTCGACAGTTTCAAAAGTTCTTTTTTTGCCTTCTCCTTGAAGAAGATCCAGCCTTTCATCAGGACATCTTCATCCCATGTGTACCCTGTCAAAGAGAGCTCTGGAAAGAGTATCAATTTTGCTTTCTTCTCTCCCGCCTCGTCGATGAGCTCTTTCATTTTCATAAGGTTTCTCTCAAACTCTCCTACCTTTGGAGAGATCTGAGCGACCGCTACCAGCATTCTCATAGACCCTCCTGGAAAGTTCCTGCTGTTTATGCCAGTACCCATCGAGCAAACCTTTAGAAGCAAGACTTCCAAGGAACTTGTAATGTTGTTTTGTAAGTTTTCCAGGACCCACCTTGAAAAGTTCCGTTCCAGGAAGAGGCATGAAGGTGTGTGCATGGATCTTGGCTTTGTATTTCTTCACGATCTTTTCGATGAACTTGAAAGTTTCCAGAACGTCTTCTTCCTCCTCGAAAGGGAAACCGAATATGAAATCAACATGGGGAATGAAACCGTTGTTTGCGATGGTCTCGATCGCTTTCTCGACCATCTCCACGGTGTGTCCTCTCTTTATGATCCTTAAGATCCTGTCGCTTCCACTCTGCGCTCCAATCACTATCGATTTGTTGTTGACGTATTTTTTTATCCTCTTCAAGATATCGTCGCTTACGGATTCCGGCCTCACATCTGAAGGGAAGGTTCCATAGTATATCTCTTCAACTCCCACTTTCTTCAGCTCGAACAGGAGTTTCTCTACCACATCCGGATCCGGTTTTACGCCATTTCTGGAGCCGTATCCGAAGGAGTTTGGCGATATGAAACGGGCGACTTTCTTGTTTCTTTTGACACCTTCCGATGCGTAGTGCACTATCATCTCTATGGATCTGTGCCTTGCCATCCTTCCGGCAAGCTGGGGAGTTTGGCAGTAAGCACATCTGAAAGGGCAACCTCTTGTTATTTCTATGGGGATGAATATACCGAGCTCCGGGGAAAAGGGTGGAAAGTCGTTCAGGTCGACCCTTTCTTTCAACCCATCGAAGATTCTATTGGATGGCCTTTCTCCTTCCAGAAACTTCAATATGTTGTCTTCTCCATCTCCCGTGAAGACGTAATCAAAGCCCATGGACAGAGTTCCTTCAGGATCAGCGGTTGGATGGGGTCCTCCCGCTATGAGGACGTACCCTCTGCTTTTTAACAGTTCTACCTCTTCTTTCACTATATGAAGATCGAAGCTCATGAAAGAGTACGCAACGATCGTCTCTTCGGGAGGAAATTTCAAGATATCATCGACACTTTTTGTGACATGAAATTCAACGTCTTTCCTTCTACTGTGGATGGCAGATATTATGACCGCTATGCTGTACCAGTTATTTTTCAGTTCTCTGAAGACCAATCTCATTCAGGTAACCCCTCACCTTTTCTATGAATTCGTGTATCGCGAGTCTCGAATCATCGTCCCCTTTCACGCTTCTGTCTAGCTTGTAGAGATCTTTCAGGATCTTTGAAAGGATCTCGGGTGAATAGAATTTCACGTGGTTCAAGACCTCGAAATCCCATCCCTTGAACTTGAATCCCAAAAATCTTGCCACCTTCGGTACCGATATCTTCAAGGACTTTGAGATGTTGGAGATTTCCGGCCATATGTACTTTTCCTTTTTCGGAACGACCATCACTATCTTGAAAAGATCGAGAAAGTGATTTGCAAGAACAGAGCTTATGACTATCGGCTCGGATATTTTCAGAAGTTCATCCAGTACCCTATGAGCGTTATCCACCCTTCCCTCCGAAATGGAGAAAGAGAGTTCATCAAGGGGAGGGTGTTCGTAAAAGTAAACCACCTTCTTCACATCGTCGCTTGTGACAACACCGCTTTCACAATAATTCATCAACTTCTCTATCTCCTTTCCTATCCTTCCCTCATCACCCCCAACCATGGAGAAGAACAGTTCAGCAGCGTCATCATCGATATTCAATCCCTTCTTCTTGAAAGCTTTCTTCACGTAATCTATCCACTTTTCCCTTTCCCACGGTTTCGGTAGATCAAAGGATATACTCTTATATCCTTTTATTCCTCTGGTCGATCTTATGAAAACGTGTACCGTCTCCGGAACCTCTTTCAACATGCCAAGAAGGGTTTTCTTTTCCTGGGATTTCCAGGAATTGAAATCGATCACATCCAGAACCACCCTGTTTTGAAACATACCGAGTGTTTGTATGGATCTTCTGATCCTTTCGATTCTGTCTGTATCTTTCGGGTGGATTCTTATATAATCTGCTTTCAGATCTTCCACCTTTTTCTTGATATACTCATCTTTGGAAAGATCTGCATTACCCGTTAGGAACAATACAGGCAATCTCATCACCTCTAGGTTTAAAATATATCACATCGAGGTGATACGTTGAGAGTGATATCCGATGTGCTGTTCTACATAGGATCCTTCATGCTCCTTTTATCCATAATATCGTTCGATCTTGGAACGAGGGCTTTGAGGGAGAAAAAACTCAAGAAGAGGAAGGAACACGACAGGAGGGGAAGGTACTTTCTCCTTGCCTGTGGCATAATGTATGGCCTGGCTTTTTTAATCGCTTTGTTCGTATAATATGCAGAGTAAAAGGAGTGATGGAAATGAAGATTGTAGGAGTGGATCTTGGAGGAACCACGTTCACGGTGGGACTAGTCGATGAATCTGGAAAGATCATAAAAAGGCTCACGAGAGAAACCCATGTCGAAGAAGGGAAGGATAGAGTCATAGAAAGGATAGCGGAAGCGGTAAACGATGTGACAACGAAGGATGTCGAGTACGTGGGAATAGGTTCACCCGGCTCGATCGACAGGGATAAAGGGATCGTCAGATTCTCCCCGAATTTTCCCGATTGGTGGGATGTTCCTCTGGCCGACGAGATCGAAAAAAGAACGGGAAAGAAAGTTTTCGTTGAAAACGATGCGAATTCCTTCGTTCTGGGAGAGAAATGGTTCGGTGCAGGGAAGGATTACGATCATATAGTGGCTCTCACACTTGGAACGGGTATAGGAGGAGGAGTGATAACCCATGGAAGATTGCTTACAGGAAGCACGGGAATAGGAGCAGAGCTTGGACACATAGTCATAGAACCCAACGGCCCCGTGTGTGGATGCGGGGTGAGAGGGTGTCTCGAAGCTGTCGCATCGGGAACCGCCATCAAAAAGTTCGCAATGGAATCCTATAAGAAGTTTCCGGATTCCAAAATCTTCGCAATGACAGGTGGACCCGATAAGGTAACACCCAAAGATGTTTTCGAAGCGGTTCTGCTTGGAGACAGACTGGCTACCTTGATAAGGGATAGGGTTGTAGATGCCCTTGCAAGGGCCATAGCGAGTTACGTTCACATATTCAATCCACAGGTGGTGATCATAGGAGGGGGTATATCGAGAGCAGGGGACGTTCTATTCGATCCTCTGAACGAGAAGATCAACGATTACGTCATGCCATCTTTCCTCGGGACCTTCAAGATAGTTAGAAGCAAACTTCTGGACGATGCAGGCGTTCTGGGAGCTGTCTCCATTGTTCTGAACAGATTATCCGAAAGGGGTGGGGGACATGAAGAGAGTTAAGATAATCCTGGATAGCACAGGAGACATACCCGTCGAGTGGCTGGAAAAGTACGACGTTGAGATAGCCTCCCTCTATGTGAACTGGCCCGATGGAACGTCAGAACCTGATGTCAGGGATCCAAAAGAGATCGAGGATTTCTACAGGAGGATAAAGGAAGCCAAAGAGCTTCCAAAAACGTCCCAACCAACGGTCGAGGATTTCAAAAAGCTTTATTTGAAAGCAAAGGAAGAAGGCTACGATGAGATAATAGCTCTGTGTATATCCTCGAACCTCTCTGGAACGGTAAACTCAGCTAGTATGGCAGCGAAAGAAGTTGACATCCCCGTGTACGTTGTGGACACAAAGCTCGCGTCCGCCGTCAACGCCCTCGTCACGAGAAGAGTGAGAGAAATTTTGAACGAAGGGGTGAACAGTGAGGAAGCGTACAAGAAGATCCTGGAAGAATTGAACTCCGGCAGGTTCAGGGCTGTTTTCTACGTTTCAGATTTCAACTTTCTCGTCAAAGGTGGAAGGGTCACAAAGATTCAAGGATTCCTCGGAACGATGCTGAAGATAAGGGTGTGTGTGCATATAAACGAAGAGGGAAAACTCATACCTTACAGGAAAGTCAGGGGAAATCAGAAAGCGGCCGAAGCTCTGGTTGAGAAGGTGAAGGAATACGCACCGGAAGGATCGAAATTGAGGATTCTTCCAGTTCATGCGGATAACGAATCTGGTGCGAGGGATGTCGAAAGAATTCTGAAAGAGTATTACGATGTGGAAGTGACTGGAATAGCGATGATGGGAAAAGTCATAACGACTCACGTTGGTCCGGGAACGGCGGGAGCTGGGATAGAGATCGTAACTTAGCATCTCTTTTTACTCAAAAACAGAAGGAATACACCGATGTAAACGAAAACGTCTCCTGGGCTTATCAAGAACTTTCTACCCCAGGGAAGGATCACAGGAATGTAATCTCCGAGTATGTTCGTGAGGTTGAATTTTTCAAAAACGAGGTGCCTGCTGCCAACGTGAAGTCCCAGTAAATTCACGAAGGGCTCGTAAGCCGGCATCTTCCCAGAATTCATGCTCATGACCAAACCGTTGAGAACAGTACCTGCACCAATCGCTTTGAACCCCGGTATCTCCCTGTTCACAAAGCACAGAAAGGCAAGGAAGACAAAGGAAAGCACCATGAGGTAATAGTCTTTGAGAAGTTGAAGCACTATGGGAATGGGAAAGAGATACAAAAGCTTGTAATCCCTGGTAAAGACACATTTTGTACTCTTTGTTACAAGAGACATCAGAAACGCTATTATGAAAACATCGAGGATCATTTCCCTTCCTCCTCGATGATCTCAAGGAGAATATCCACTATTTGAGGATCCAGAGCGGTTCCTTTCATCTCCCTAAGCTGTTTCATGACCTCTTCTTTGGATAAAGCTTTTCTGTAGGGTCTGTCACTCACCATAGCTTCGTAAACATCCGCAACAGCTATTATCCTTGATGGAAGGGGAATCTCTTCCCCTTTCAATCCATCGGGATATCCCTTCCCATCCCACCTTTCGTGATGATGCCTTACCCATTTTGCCTCTTTGAACCTGAACCTTCCGATCTCCTTCAGAATCGCTTCACCTTTTATAGGGTGTTGCTTCACTATCTCGAATTCTTCTTTCGTTAACGTTGTCGGTTTGTTCAAAACGTAATCGGGTATCCCAACCTTCCCTATATCGTGTAAAAGAGCTGCTATGTAAATCCTCTCGACAAGCCTCGATGGTAGATTCATTTTATGAGCGATCTTCCTTGCTATCTCCGCCACTCTTTCACTGTGTCCCCTCGTGTAGAAATCCTTCTCCTCCAGACTTTTCGCAAGAGATCTCAAATTCTCTATCCTGAGGTCCTCGTATTTCCTTTTGTAGCTGTTTCCTATCTGGATGGATAGAACGAGTGCGAGAGATAGGGGAATCGCAACGAAACCGATATAAAAGTAGGATATGTAAACGACGGCACAGACTGGAAGTAGAGTCATCATACTGAAAAAGGGTGTGGAGAAGGTTCTGGAGACAGCTTCTCTCAGGTTCGTACTCGACGATATCCAGAGTATCGTTGTCATGAAAAAGGTGTTCATGAACATGTAAACGAACGCGATCAGGAATATCACCGGTATGTTCCAAAGGGGATCACCAGTGGACAGCGTTCTGAACAGAACGGAAGCAACGAAGGCTGAAAGCCCTATCTGGGAAGCGTTGAAAATGAACTTTATAAGTGGAAGATTCCTTATTCTATATAATCTTGGTATCAGAACGGAAGTGGAAGCTATGAGCATCGTTTCAGCGGGAGAAAGAAGGGAAGATGCCAGAATATTGACGATGATTCCTCCTGTGAGCTTTATGGAACTTCCCGAAAAATCCGCTATAGCAATTGTTATGATTTCAAATATTATTCCTGAAAAGAGTAATGTCAGAAAAATACTTGGAGATTTTACACCTTTGAACGAAAAAATAAAAAGAAAGAGGTAGATCAAGAAGATGAAGAGAACAAAGAGCTTTGTTTTTCTGTTCATCAAAAGACCTCCTCAGGAAAGGGGGCGGAGGTGATCACCACCACTCCAGATTACCGACAGCAGAGAAGAGAAGCGTCAGAAGGCTTCCGAACATAACGATCAGTTTCCAGATTTTCTTCATCGTTATCCCCCCTTTCGTTAGTGAGTCTCACAGCTCCGCTCATTGTTAGTTCTTCGCTATCCCCCGCTTCGCTCCTGAAGAAATACCGCCCCCTGAAATCTAATTTTATCATTTTCTAAAAATTGTTTCAATTATTTCTAGAATTTTGTCAACTCCCTCTTTTGTAATAGCAGAGTAAGGTATAAGAGTGTAATCCCCGTACTTTTTTAGGACAGATTTATGAACGTTTATTATTTTCGCTCTCTCAGACCTTTTGACCTTGTCGATCTTCGTCAGGACAACGACGAAAGGAACATCGAGATCTTTCATCCACGCTATCATCATCTCATCCGTTTCTTGTGGAGGTATCCTACCATCGATCAGAAGGAAAACCAGTTTCAACGACCATCTCCTTTTGAAATAATCTTCAACCAGCTCCTTCCAACGTTTCTTTTCCGCCTTTGAAACCCTGGCGTATCCGTAACCTGGTAAATCTACCATGTAAAAAGACGAATTCACAAGATAAAAATTTATGGACCTCGTCTTTCCAGGATGTTTACTTACGAACGCTATTTTTCTTCCAAACAACGTGTTCAAAAGTGTAGATTTTCCAACGTTGGATCTCCCAACGAAAGCTACTTCTCCTTTCAAAGGTGGTGGATACTTTCCAGGGTTGTATACCGTATCCACGAGCTCGACATTTTTTATGAACAAAGTGAGATCCCTCCACTACATTTTGAGATAGGATTTGATAGATCCCATGTTCGGTATGAACTGTTCCATATATGTTATGAGACCCGTCCTCGGGTCAACGACACTTCTTATGAGCGGCATCATTCTGTACTGAAGCTCTAAAGTTACACCGTTGTAGTCCCTCCCAACCACCACAAGTCTCAACCCTATCTGTTTCAAATCGAAGATAACGTCATTGCCCAGAAGCGATGGATTCACGTGGTGTGACCCAATGTCCGGTACACCTATGAGCTGTTGATTCTGAACACCTTGGGAATACAGGTCGTACTTCCCTCTGAAATACGCAACTTTTCCCTGCATATAACCCTGTGATATGGTGAGCTCTCCAAACTGCATCTCCATTCCCATATAGGATGTACTTAGGACCCAATTGTGTGTTCCCTGGACTGCTAGTAGGAAAGTGTCCGACGGTGGTGGAAGGTTCACGTATTCGTATCCAGCGTATTCCATGAAAAAGCTCGAATCAGGTGTTGCATACTGTAAGGATAGGATAACTCCTGTTTTCAAATCGTACTTTATGTAAACATTTTGATAGCTCCTCTGCCCAGCTATTTTGATGTACATGTTTCCTGGTCCACCTTGAATTGTAACCTCGGAATTCTTCAAATTCCCGGCACTTCGAAGTAAAGCCTCTGCGTACTTTGGATTCACGTGAAAGACGCTATCAGAGCTTCTTCCCAGTTCCTTCAAACCACTTTGAATGAGCATACCGTTGTTTGAAAGAGATATCCAATCTCCCACTATCTTGTTGTTTGAGGTTTCCCAAACTATAAAGACGTTCATCCCAGAGAAGGCGCTGGCTTGATTTCCTAGCTTACTACTTCCACTCACCTTGTAATAGACGACAAGACCCCTTTTAAGCCAATCCGGCAGTTTGAAATTTCCAGGAATGGGAGGTGGCTGTTGAGGTAACTGCTGTGGAATCTGACTTGGCATATTGGGAATACCGGGAACTGTTGGAAACCCAGGAACAAATGGTACCTGAGAAATCATGCAAATTGGTATGGTCAGGAAGATCAAGAGCCACAACCCCTTCATACTCCCCACTCCAATACCACTCACCTTCGGTTACAGAATATTATAATGAAAAAAGCCCTGGTTTTAAAACCAGGGCCTTCAATTAATCCAAGAGAACTCATTCTATGGGTCTGACATTTATGGCTTGTAATCCCTTGGATCCCTTCTGGACATCGAACTCGACTTTCTGATTCTCCTGGAGTGTTTTAAAACCATCCATCTGGATGGCGCTCCAATGAACGAAGATGTCTTCACCATCTTCCCGGGTTATGAACCCAAAACCCTTTCTTGAATCAAACCACTTCACTGTACCTCTCATAAAGCTTCTCCTCCTTTTGATCACTCCGCTAAAAGCGGGCATGCTTCTAATCTACACTTATTTTCACTGAAAGTCAAGCTATCTGAATTTTCCATTTTGAAAGTGTTTACGATGTTTCTTCATTATAAATTTTCCTAAAAGACATATTGGGACTGGGAAGGTTTTAAAAAAAGGGTATAATTTCCTTATGGTGGTGGGAAAATGCCGGAAATCGGTACTTCTTCGAAAATAATAACTTTATTTTCCAGTTTCATAATGGAACTTGCCAATGTAAAAAAGACCGAGGATATAGGGGAAGCCCTGTTGAAACTGGTTAAGAAGCTTGTGGATTGTGAATGGATCCTTTTTTTATCTAAAGACAAGGAAATACTGCTTAAAGATCCGAAGGATATCGAAATAGACCTGAAAAAGCACGAGGACATGATAGATTGGTCCATGAAAACAAGTAACAGCGCGTTTTTGGACGACAGTGACGGAAAAGTTGGTCTGATACCCATGACGAAGAAAGGAGAGGCTTTCGGTGTCATAGCCCTGCTCATAAAAGAGGAGCCAACGCTGGAGGATATGGACACGCTGAGGGTGTTTTCGTTTCTTTCTTCCGTCGTCCTTGAGAATTTGAGGTTGTATGAGGAATTGCTCGAGAAGAACAAACTGGTTGAAGAAACGAAAGAGTACCTGAAAAACATACTGGATACGTTCCCCGAGATGGTTTTCGTGTATTCTGAAAAGGATGGCATGGTATTCAAGAACAGAAGGTTCGAGGATGAAGCGGACGATGAAGACCTTATAAACGAGGCTGTGAACATATCGAAACAGGTTATAGAGACTGGTATGAGAAGGATCGGAGAGTATGAGAAAAACGGTGTGTTCTATTCCATAACGTCTGAACCACTGAAGCATGAGGACGATACACAGGCGGTTACAACCATCGTCAACGTGACCAGCACCAAGGAACTGGAAAGGTTGAAAGAGCTGGATAGGATGAAAATGGAATTCATATCAAACATATCTCATGAATTGAGGACACCTCTTGCAGCGATAAAAGCTTATTCTGAAACTATTCTGACGAGTCTTAAGGATCTGGACACGGATACCTTGAAAGATTTCATGGACACCATATACAACCAGAGTAGACATCTTGAAGAACTGTTGAACGATCTTTTGGACTTCTCAAGGATCGAGCAGAAGGCTTTGAAACTTGAAAAAATCAGGGTGGATGTTGTGAGTCTGTGCAGAGAAGCTGTGAATTCGATGATGGAATACGCAAAATCCAAGGGAGTGGAACTCTCCTTCAAGGCAGATCTCGATTCTCTGGAAACGCTCATTGATCCAAAAAGGTTGAAACAGGTTCTCTTCAATCTCATAAGCAACGGTGTGAAGTTTTCAAAGAAGGATTTGGAAGAAAAGTACGTGAAGGTTTCCCTATCCAAGGAAGACGATGGATTTCTCATAGTGGTTGAGGATAACGGTGTTGGGATTCCCGAGGATAAAAAGGATAGAATCTTCGAGAAATTCTACAGGGTCGATTCTTCCCTGACATACGAGGTCTCAGGAACCGGTCTTGGGTTGACGATAACGAAAGAGATAGTGGAGCTTCACGGAGGAAGAATATGGGTCGAGAGTGAAGTTGGAAAGGGATCCAGATTCTTCGTCTGGATTCCGGTGGAGAAGGTGCAAAATGATGGTGACGGTGGACAAGATTCTGGAGAAGGTTGAAGACCTTCCAAGTCCAGACTTTGTGGTTCAGAGGATCGTACAGGTTGCGTCAAATCCAAACGCCTCTGCTAAGGAAGTGTCACAGGTCATATCAACTGACCCCAGTCTGAGTTCAAGGATTTTAAAGATAGCGAATTCCGCTTACTACGGTATACCAAGGAAAATATCCATTTTGAGTGAGGCGGTTATGATACTGGGATTCAAAACCGTAAGGAATCTTGCGTTGAGTGTCTTCACTTACGATAGATTCTTTAAAAAAGGAGATGAAAAAAGCCCTATCGATAGGAAAAGATTGTGGAGACACTTCGTCGTGACCGCGGTGATCGCAGAGACCTTGGCTTCAACGGTTGGATATCCTGTAAAGGAGGAGTTGTTCATAACAGGGCTTCTTCACGATATCGGTAAGATCATATACGATGTGATAACTCCAAAGATCCTGGCAAGCGCCTACGAAGTGGCCTCCAGAATGAAGAAGACGTTCACGGATGTGGAGAGCGATCTTGGAATACCCCATCATGGTATAATCGGGGCAAAGCTCCTGGAAAAGTGGAATTTTCCGGATCTCATAATAACGACCGTCGAGAACCACCATAACCCTTCTTCCGCGAGAGAGAGTGTGTATTCGGAAATAGTGTCCATGGTTCACATATCGGATGTCCTTGCAAACCTCTTGTATCCAGGGGATTCTCTTTCCTTCGGTGATCCTCATCTCGATCCCGAAGCCCTCAACGATATATCCATAAAACCCAAAGGGCTTTTAAATCTATTGGAAAAATCCAAAGAGATGATCTCCAAAGCCAAAGAGCTTTTGGACATGTAGAGGAGGTGTAGAAATATGCACCCAAGTTACAGAAAAGCCATGCTGGAATCTGAAATGTTGAAACTTCTCTCTGAAGCCCTCTCTCAGATGAAAGATCCTAGAATCCAGAAAGAGCTCGTGACAATAACCAGAGTTGAGCTTTCGAAGGATAAAAGATATGCAGACGTTTATGTGAGTTGTATAGGTGGCGATAAGGAAAAGGTGATCGAGATCTTGGATCACGCCAAGGGTTACTTCAGGACCTACGTTGCGAAGAACCTGAAACTCTTCACAGCGCCAGAGATAAGATTCAGAGAAGATAAAGGAATAGAATCGAGTGTCAGAGTTCATAAACTTCTGGTGGAGATGGGATACGATCCCCTGAAGGAAGAGGAGGAAAAGCAAGAGTGAAGTCCGGTCTCATAGTAGGGTACAAACCAAAAGGTCCAACCTCTCACGATGCAGTGGAAGAGGTCAGGAGGAAATTGAAGATAAGGAAAGTGGGACATGCAGGAACCCTGGATCCTTTCGCAGAGGGTGTTCTAATCTTGGGAATCAATCAAGGAACGAGAGTCCTCGAATTTTACAAGGATAAGAGGAAGGTTTATTGGGTTAAGATGAAACTGGGTATCGTAACCGAGACGTTCGATATAACAGGCGAAGTGGTTGAGGAGAGGGACTGCAATGTAACCTGCGAGGAGATAAAAAAAGCGTTGCTGTCCTTCGTTGGAGAATACCTGCAGATCCCACCTGCATATTCTGCCAGAAAGTACAAGGGGGAACGCCTGTACAAGCTCGCAAGAGAAGGAAAGATAATCAGGCTTCCCCCTAAAAAGGTTTTCATATACAAAATATGGGATATAGAGATAGAGGATGATACGGTATCCTTTAGGGTGGAGACATCTCCTGGGACTTACATAAGATCCCTGTGCATGGATGTGGGGTACAAACTGGGATGTGGTGCAACCGCTTTGGAATTGGTCCGTGAAGCAGTTGGAGAGTTCTCCATAGATACTTCCATCAACGTTTTTGAAGCATCCCCAGAAGATCTTGAAAATTCCATAATACCTCTTAACGAGACTCTCGAATGGCTTTCGGCTTTGATCGTAACTGAGGACTGGATAGACAGAATCCTGAATGGAGCACAACTTTTCCTAGAGGGTGTTTCAAGGGTAGAAGGAGTCTTCAAAAAGGGAGATATCGTTCGCTTGATCGATGACGAGGGTAACCTAATAGCGATAGCAATATCCGAAAGAAGTTCGAAATTTCTGGAAACTTTGAAAAAGCAAGGAAGGAACGAAAGAGTAGCGAAACTCTACAAAGTTTTCAAGGAGAGATGAGAATGATCGTGATGAGTATAGGGGTCTTCGATGGTGTGCATGTGGGTCATGAAACGATTTTGAAAATGTTGATAGATATGGGCAGAAGGAAGAAAGCGAAAACACTGGTTTTGACCATCCTCTATCCTATGGATTATTACAGGCAGAACTTCGATGGATTGATAACATCCGTTACCGAGAGAATCTCAATCCTCCAGGAGAGGATAGACATGGTGGAGACACTGGATCTGATCGAAGTCAAGGATCTGGATCCTCATACTTTCTTCAAAGAATGGATAGAGAAGAGAGAAGTCGTTGGACTGGTAGTTGGGGAGGACTTCAGATTTGGAAAGGGTGGAGTGGGGGATGTGAATCTCCTTGAAAAACTCTGTATGGACTCCGATATAGAACTCGTCGTTGCCAGAGATGTGAAGATCGATGGGAGGAGAGTCAGCAGTTCTGTTATAAGGAGACTGGTGAGGGAAGGAAAGGTGGAAGAAGCCGCAAGATTCTTAGGAAGACCCTTCAAAATAACCGGTAAAGTTTACAGAGACACAGGACTTGGTCACAAAATAGGATTCCCAACTGCTAACATCGACAGGGGGCATGAGCTCCTAGTTATCCCCAGATTCGGTGTTTACTCTGCGAAAGTTACACTCCCTTGGGGTGAAGAGAGGGTTGGAGTTGCGAACATCGGAACGAGACCGACGATCGGTGGTGAGGATGTGAAATACGAAGTTCACATACTGGACTTCGATGGGGATCTTTACGGAAGATTTCTGGAAATGAATCTCATCAAATTTTTAAGGCCAGAAAAGAAATTCAGGTCACTCGAAGAATTGAAGGAGGCAATTTCTGAGGATGTGAAAAAAGTGAAAGAACAAGTTGAAGAATTTCTGGTATAATCATTCCTCGATTTGGAAAAAATATTTTTGAAGGGAGGTAAGTTGGATGCCAACCATTCTTTACAGTGGTCCTCCAGGAGCGAGTGGAAGTCCATCTGGAACAACACCGGCTGCAGGTTCTTCGTGGTTCAGCATGATATTCCTTCTTCTGATATTCTTCTTGATGTTTTACTTCCTCATAATACTCCCCCAGAGAAAAAGGGAAAAGGATTTCCAGAGGATGATAAGCGCTTTGAGAAGAGGGGACATAGTCGTTACGGTGGGAGGAATCGTGGGAAGAGTTATAGATATAAGGAAGGACACGGTTAAGATAAAGACAGCGACTGCTACTGAACTCGAAATAACCAAGAGAGCGATCGCGAACGTCATGAGAGAAAGAGAGACCAAGGAAAAGGCAGAAAAGA
>Ga0180301_10002141_pt1 | contig 15548 bp, 18 predicted proteins | sample GuaBasSediGuay16_FD_121797 | JGI IMG/M metagenome (GOLD analysis project Ga0180301, IMG submission 121797) | Subseafloor sediment microbial communities from Guaymas Basin, Gulf of California, Mexico - Guay16, Core 4569-2, 12-15 cm | ecosystem: Environmental > Aquatic > Marine > Hydrothermal...
CTTAGATACCAGTTCACAAGTGCATAATATTCTTCCAAACACTTATTCAGAACTAAAACTTTCTTCTTGTTTGGTTTGAAAACCGTTCCTACCACAGTTAGCTGAACTTCTTTCCTCACGGGAACGTCCCTAAAGATTTTTTAACTCTCTAAGTATTTAATATTAACCTATCCACCTCCCCTAATTCATCCACCTATCACAGATAGGTGGTCTTCTTGCGACAAAAATTATAAAGTATGACAGCAACTCTAACCACACCGCTTCTTCTATTAGCTATCACATCATAACAAAATTACTTGAAGAAAGAAGCTTAAAAATCGTGAAGAACTGAGAAGTAAACTTAACATGCTTAATAGATTTCTCCATCTAAAGTCGCACATGGAACCTCTTTATTGCTACAGGAACAACGATGCAATAAACCATAAACCAAGAAGAACTAATGCGGCACCACATGAAAACATGATGCGCTGATACCATTTAACACTTATTAAGACTTTACCCTTAGCCACAGCAAATGAAATAGATGCGTACCATGCAACATCACTAAAAAAGTGGCCTATAACTATAGCCAGCCAGCCGGCAAGGGTGGAACCGAGAAAAATATAGTTAAAATCGAAGACACGTGAGAAGTACTGGAATGCGGCAGAGGATAAATTAGGGTACGTTAACAATGAAAGGGAAGAGCCAAAATATTCTGCAAGAAAAACGAGAAAATTATGCCAGATAAGCAAGTACAAGGCAGGATCCACATTAGCAACAGCTATCAGAGGGGCATAAGTTAACATAGCCAACCCAACCGTCACCCACCAGATCCAGTAGAAGGGGTTAGTAACGGTAGCAACAACTCCAGAAAGCACAGAGTTCAACGAAGAGGACAAAGAAGGAGGCTGAGAGACAGTACCAGACTCGTCTACTAGCCTTAACTCAGCTCGCCTTGAAGAATATGCGGTGTACCCTCCAAAAATTAAAAGAGCAATTCCTCCAGCAATAGTAATAGCCGCTTTAATTACATCATCACTTAAGATTACACCAACACCGTAAGCTAAGGCAACAATCAAAGGAGCCTCCACAAGAAAATGTCCGAAGACAGTAGCTACACCACCAAACCAACCCCTCCTTAAACTGGAATCAATAGTAACAACCAAAAGAGGGCCAGGACTTAAAGCACCAGATAAACCAACAGTAAAACTCAACGCAAAAAGAAACACTAATAGTATTAGAGGACTCAAGGAAACACCTCCGAACCAATAACGAAGCGAAGATGCTTAAAAAATTAACTTTTTTCTAAAAAATTAATGGTAGAAGGAGAAACGTCGCACATCAACTCCGCATGACTTGCAGGTCCATTGTTCCTGGTCTTTAGAGTCAAATGGGATCTTGAACAATGCAGAACACTTAGGACATATCTGTGTGGCTTCAACCGCAGGGTAGCCCTCACCATCCACGCGCTTCTGGATAGGGTGCAGAGGAGATTCGATAATCGGGGGGACATATCCTTGCTCCCTGTAAAGGTATTTACCGGTCTTTGAGTTAACAGTAGGAACGCCGAACGGGTAACGCCAGAAGGACCATCCCATGTTCGCAGCAACCCTAGCGCAAATTTTCCTTGCTCCGGGAGCAATGTCAATCAAATACTGGTTAACATACTCAACGCGCTTCTTAAGGGCATCACGCACACGCTTCTCTTCCTCTTTCTCAAACAAACGAGCCCTAACCGACGACAGAAGTTCCCGTATCCGCTTACCAAGCTTCCTTAAAGTATCAGCAATGAAAACGAAGATTACCTTAGAAGCTTCCGGAACTTGATATTTAGCCAGATCCTCTGGATGCACAGGATCCATATCAGGCGTATGAAAGTTCGCGTTAAAATCTACTAGAACTTTGTGCTCCCGTCCGTCAGCAGGAACCCTATAGAAAAGCTCCCGCCAGTGATAATCGCTCACGATCCACTCTAACTCACCGGTCTCAGCGTTAACCCATAATTCAACTCGCTCGTAATCCTCGTGATATAAACTTCTAGTGGCGATTGTAAATTCCCCAGGCCACAAGTAAATGTAGCGTAATACCCAGTAATAGCTTCCTTCAAGCCATACTGGAGCATCATGCCTGTTTCTGTACGGGAAGAGAGATCCATGGTCAGCGTAGAAGTAGAGGTTGTATCGTTCTAGACCAATCACTTGGACTCCAGAAAGGCCTATGAGTAAAGCTGCTATTGCCAAGAATATTGCACCATACAGGCATGCTGAGAACAAACGGTTATACGCGAAGAGTACGAGGTTGGCGTTGTACTCAAAGAATGAGAACCAGTAGTTGAGCCATTGTTCTGGCGGGAGACCGAGGAGGATCATGTAGGGAGATGCGATTATGTTTATGTTTAAGAATTCTGCTAGGCGGAGTATGAAGTATTCTAGGAAGACGAAGAGGCCTCCAGCTAAAAGGCCTATTGTGAAGACTGCTGGAGCTCCTTCTGGCCGTGTAGAAAGAGCTGGGAAGGATTTTATGGCCCAGTATGCTGAGAACAGGATAAGTGCTATTAGGAAGAGGAACGATGAACCTACTAATAACCATGTTTGCCCTGTCATGAAGAGGGGCCTGTAGGGACTCGCCCAGATGCTGATCCAAGGGGCAATGTTTACATAGAAGAATGCTGCTGCAGCAGTTATGATTACAATTAGGAAGGGTATTAGGGCTTTGACTAAGGTTGCTTGGTATGAAAGGGCGAAGGGGTTCCATATGGGTTCGTATTTTTCCTCTAAGTAGTCTGGGTTGATGAAGGGCCCTAAGGTTTCCCCTGTTTCAATTATGCGGATGTTACATTTATTGTCTTCGAGAGGGATTATTTCCAGTTCGGGTTCAGGCATCGGGGGAATTTCGTCTCTTGGTACGCGATCCATTTTTTCATAGGTTATATACGTCTCCTTTTCGCCTAGTAGGGCTCTTATCTTCGACGTGACTGTTTTTATCGTCTTTTCGAATTCTTTGACTTTATTCTTCCCTAATAGGAAGTAGTTAGACCACAAGTCTCTTAGAATATATGCTTTTCTGTGAGGCTCTGTTATTTCTGCTGGAGGAGTCGTGTATGTTGAGATTCTTCCTGAGGAGGCCCAGAAACCGCCCCAGAAGAATGCAACGACTATGAATAGGGCCGCCATGGCTGTTGTTGCTACGTAGTATTTTGTTATGCCGCCCTCTACACTGATATAGTAAGGGAGCCATATTAGGTCGTGAATTATCCTCTCTGATCCGCTTCCGAGGAAACCTATGAATGAAGCTGTGCTTATTGAACTTCCTATTATTGCCCCGCTCCAGAAGCGCTTACTGTAGAAGGAAGGTATTGATGATAGAAGGAGGGTGTAAACGAACGCCATCACAAGAAGCTCATTTGTTAGGACGGACCAGTTGAAGAATGTTACTCGCATTGGTGATATGTAAACTATGTTGGCGAGTTTTCCTGTTATTAAAGGGATTGCTATGAAGAGGCCCCATGGGAGTACGACTTTGGGGTTTTTAAAGCTGTGTTTGAAGGCTTTCCACATAATACTGTATATTTGGAATTGAGAGAATATTCCGCCTATGACTCCCGCTAGAACTAATGTTGCAACGATACCATATTCCCATCCAAACCGGTACCTGTACGATAGGCTGAGAAGGAGGACAAGAATCTGTGTTTGCTTACCGAACGTGAAGACTATGGAAGATAAAGCAGTTACCATTAGTCCGTCAAGTAACCCTTCGCCTACTGACGCTATAAGAAACATCAACAATGGGATTACTCCTTGGAATATTTCCTGTATCATATGTGATGTGTAAAAGTCGCGTAAGTAAAAGTGGATGGCAGCATTTAGCGGGCTTTCAAAGTAATATATTAAGAAGTAGTCGAGCCATGAAAGAGCTGCGAAGACTACCCCGAGGACTATCAGTAGTGATCGTTTAAGCGTGAAAAAGGAACGCAGCTTTGACAGTACAACCGCTCTTACTGTTGTTCCTTTTTCAGTAGGCAACCATCATTCACCTTCGAAAACTTTTTTGGTTTAAATGTTACTACTGCTACAAGAAACTAAAAAATCTTCTCCTTACCAATGTGGGGGTTTACGTTTGAGGAAAACCAACGATGAAAAGATCGTTTTAAAGGTAGGTGGCTCTATCATTCAAAATAACCGGGGGGAGGTCCATGTTGATTTAGTGCGGGAATACGCACTTATGATTAAGGAGTTAAGGAAGGAAGGGTTTGATATTACAGCCGTGATTGTTGGTGGAGGAGCGGTCTCTAAGAGATTTGCTAGTTACGCCCGTAAACTCGGGGCTTCGGAGGGGGTGTGCGACGTTGTAGGTATTCAGGCGACGAGGCTAAACGCGTACTTGTTCATTGCAGCGATAGGAGACGACGCATATCAGGTTGTCCCACGGACATTGAATGAGGTGGCCCAGGCGTCAGCGACGGGAAAAGTCATCGTTGTTGGAGGGTTACAGCCAGGACAATCTACGAGTGCCGTTGCGGCACTTGTAGCTGAGCGGTTGAGGGCAAATAAGCTCATTAATGCAACCGACGTGAAAGGAGTCTTCACGTCTGACCCGAAAAGAAATCCTGAAGCAAAGATTATTCCTAAAATGACGACTAAAGAACTTCAAGACATTGTTTTATCTAGTGCTTATGTTGCAGGGGGCTATGAGCTCTTTGACTTGATTGCTTTGAAAGTGATCGAGAGAGCGGGGATACTGCTAGTCGTGTTAGACGGAAGGAATACCGACAACGTGAGATTAGCTGTTAAAGGAGAACATGTGGGCACATGGGTTTACCCGTGTCCCGGAGGAGATTGAAGTGGGAGTACTTGAAAGAATTTTTGGAAGGCAGGCTCAGACACGGATCTTACAGTTTTTGCTTGAAAACAGAGGGAAAATGTTTAATTTATCAGACATAGCAGAAAACGTAGGAGTTTCTCCTAGTACTGTAAGCAGAGTTATTGAGAAACTCATTGAAGCGGGGATCGTGGAGGAAGTAGCGAGGTGGAGGCAGATGAGAGTAGTTAAACTAAACGAAAAAAATGTGAGAACCAATGTTTTAATCAGGTTTCTTGAGGAGATAAAGAGAGTTTAAGTAGGGAGTGGTGCGGGGGGAGGGAAACTCGGAGATGCATAATTTAGGGCACCCCTTTCGAACCCCCGAACCCATCCGCAACATCTGCGGGACCGGATCTTGAGTACGGCCGATGTAAGGTGTCCGGCGCCTTTGACCAACTCGGCAACCCCCGCACCTGTAAATGAAGTTTAGCAGCTTTCTAAAAAATATTTTTCCCCTCTTCTTCTTTGTTATGTTATCAATTACCTCTTCAGGTTATACCTCTTCAGGTTATCTTTGTTTACAATGGAGAGGATTAGGTATTTGAATAAAACTTTTAACCATCTAATTGTGTCTTCAACGTTTCGCATCTTTGATTTCTCCTCACCATAAATCGTCTTTATTTTCACTTCTCCTATTTTGAAGCCTTTTCTGTGCGCTTCAATCAGTATTTCCGTTTCTGCCGCGAATCGCGGATCTGAGAAGGTGACAACTTCTATTACTTTCCTTTTGAAAGCCCGGTAACCACTTTGACTATCTGTTATGGGTAACTTGAAAAAGAGACGTAAGAGACGTGAAGTGATCGTGTTACTTAGAATTCTGAGGGAAGGCATCCCCTCTATGCTTCCTAGAAACCTTGACCCAACTACTAGGTCGAAGCCGCCATGCATGAGTTTCTTTAGTAGTTTGGGTATTTCGTTCGGTTCGTGTTGACCATCTGCATCTATCGACACTATAATGTCTGCGTTACGCTTTAAAGCTAGGCTGAATCCGGTTTTTAATGCAGCACCCTTCCCCATGTTCCTAGGGTGGCGTATAACAATGGCCCCTGCTGCTAATGCCTTCTTAAAGGTGGCATCGGTGCTTCCGTCATCCACCACTATTACTTCATCAACATGTTTTAGGGATTCTCTAACTATGCTTGAAACGGTTCGTTCTTCGTTGAAAGCAGGAGAGACGCAGACAATCTTAGCCAACGACACCATCCGCCTCTGGTTTTTCCTTAACTTATAAGAGTTTTCTTCTATTGCTTAGTGATTGCTTAGTGGAAGGACTATTATTTAATTTATGTTTTTAATTTTAAGAGGTAACGGAGGGTGTTAGGAGGAAGATTGTAAAAGACTGTTTGGTGGTTTGAGTAAAAAACATAAAAGCTATTCGGTTAAGTTGAAATAAAGGGGAAAAATTCGTCAAATAACGATTTTTTATAGTTAACTTGGGGAAAAACTTTTATTTTAAAGGGCAGACCTTCCTTGCAAGATCTCAAAGTTGCTCTCCTAATTGTCAAAAGGAGAGAGGCAAAACATGATTAGCTTAGGTTCCTTATTTGGATTGCAAGCAGGGGAAATCACAAACATTGCTATTGGCTTTATCGTAGTCGGTGGGTTAGGTTTAGCTTCTGTTAAAGCGAAGGCAGTGGATGTTTCAGGTCTTCTTGCAGGTTTAGTTGTTGGACTGGCAATATGGGTTTTTACAAGCTGGACGTGGTTTATAATGGTGATGACTTTTCATATAGTTGCAGCTGTGTTTACAAAGTATAAATACGAAAGGAAGAGGAAGCAGGGGGTGGCTCAGGAGAAGGGAGGAGCACGTGCGTGGACTAATGTGTTTGCAAACGGGGGTGTTGCAGCGTTTTTAGCTGTAATGGAAGGATTATGTTTGCTTGCTATTCCGCTTGGAAACTTTGACATGTTTCTGGCGGGTTTCCTTGGAGCGGTAGCTACCGGTACTGCCGACACGCTTGCAACAGAAATCGGGTTACTTTATCCTAAAGATCCAAGGTTGATAATTAATCCACTCAAAAGGGTGCCTCCGGGAACTTCAGGGGGAGTTTCACCTCTAGGAGAAATGGCGATTCTTTTAAGCGGTTTAATAATAGGTGGAGTTGCGGCTTTATTATACCAGTTAAACTTGTTGGATGCTGTTGGAGGCATAAACGGCCTTATCATAAGAGTAATTGATTATCTGGGAATAGGAGTGCCTGTATGGACAAAATTGCTCATGATTAGTGTCATGTCAGGGTTTATTGGGAGCACGGTGGATAGCGTAATAGGAGCAACAATTCAGTCACTTTTCAAATGCAATGTATGCGGAAAGATAACTGAACGTGAAGAACACTGTGGACAAGTTACAAGGCAGTTAAAGGGATACCGGGTGATAGACAATAACATAGTTAATCTAGCGGCTACAGCAGTAGGTGCACTAAGCGGGTTTGTATTTTACCTGTTGCTTTTCTAGTGAAACTTAATGATGAACGCTAAATGGAAAGATGTTAATGTTTGCTCTCAATAAGTTTTCTTTTTGTTCCTTATTAGGTAAAACCTTACTTATTCCAATCTTTTGCTTAATGAACTAATATTTTGAGAGTTTTCAAAAGAAGAAAAATGAGAAGAATTTAAGAATTATGCAGCGAACACCTTATACTTTAGAATTTTGGGATTTTTAGCGATTACTGATAGCACATGTCAACGAACGCACTGTAAGCGTCAACTGGCTCTGAGAGTTTATTAATTTTGACGACCTCCTTTCTTCCGCAACCACCACAACCCACAATTGCAACACCCTCATCCTTTTTCATTTCAACTGTGACGCTGTTCTCTCCGCAGATTGGACATGAAAAAACATTTGGAATCGTTTTCCTTGGACGCCTTACAACCTTTCTACTTTTTCTACGTCCCAAAACCCATCACCTCAAAAAAGGCAATCTATAGGGAAACGCAAGACAAATTAAAATAAAGTGAGGCAAGTTTTAAACTGGAGCAAAGATTCACTTTAACTTACATTTTTAACATTTTAAAGTATTTCTGGTCAGATTTTAAATTTTAATTAGTTAGATTCAAGGGAGATAACAAAAATAAATTATAAATGTGTAAAGTACCGCAATGGGTAATTTTCCTTAAAAGATTTTGAAGTTTAAATTTTAAGGCTTTTAAAGCGATTAGAAGTAAGATATTTATAACGTTAAATATTAGATGAGGTTTGGGTGCGGGGGTAGCCAAGCGGACAAGGGTCCGCACAACGGCGCTGATCGGATCCTTTCCTCAGGATCCGAGTGGATGCCTTGAGAGCCAGTTCCCCGTTGGGGAGCGTGGGTTCGAATCCCACCCCCCGCGCTAATTTTAACTTTTGTTTTGAAAGAAAGGTTGGTTTAGCCATATATGTTTGCGAAACACCTCAAGGCCATCTCGATTATGATTATTATTGCATTAATAATTAAGATATTTCCGCTTAGTGGGTTTACTGTTGCATATCTAACTGTAATAGGTAATGTGAAGAGGAAAAGAGAAGAAGAAAGAAGAAGGGATACCCAATTAAATGAAAAAATAATAAAAAATGAAGTAAACAACCAAATGATCAAAATGAGAGTTAACTGATCGCCTGTTGAAACGACATGAGCGACGTTAATGCTGTTAAGTACAATTGGAAGATGTATAAATAGAAAGAACAAAGTAAGTATTAAGGAGCTTAGGAGGCTCCAAGAAATTCTGTTCATTATCAGCCCCTCTAAACATGGAATGCCTTTGAAAAATATAAAAAGGCAACAGGAGGAGACCACTTACGAAAACAGTTAAGTTGGTGACGATAAAAATACCTAATAGTTTAAGCGTTCTTATCACAGAGCTTGCTGACAGCTTATTAAGTATTTTTGCACCCTTAAATTGTGTGGTTGAGAAGGTAGAGGAAAACATTGAGTTTGCATATAACCCTGTAAGAAAGCAGTATGATGCCGAAAAAGTGTTAATACGACTGAAAAGGATTACACAAACAGAGTTTAGGGTATTAGGGATAGTATTAGTAGATTTATATGTTCAAGGGTTAAATTTCGTCTTTGGATTAGCGGAGTGCCCAGGGAAAGCGGCATTAATTTCGCTTTACAGACTTAGACCCGAATTTTATGGCGAACCAAGAGACAAAAGGATACTTTTTGAAAGAATGATGAAGGAAGCCGTACACGAATTAGGACACACATTTGCCCTAAAACATTGCCCTGAGAAGAGTTGTGTAATGCACTTCTCTAATAGCATCCTTGATATAGACGTGAAGGAAAAAGAGTTCTGCCCGCTCTGTAAAGAAAAACTCAAAAGAACATTGAAAAAACATAAAATGAAACTAATATAATTAAAAAACTAATAAATTAAATTTAAAATTGCATAGAAAAGTAGAGGAAATAAATTTTATAAATACCTTAAGGGTTGTATTCTACACTGTTGAAGCTTAAGTAAAGGGAAGCTGGCCAGAAGCACTTAAAATGCATGTTTAAGTGAAAAAACCAATAGGGATGGAGGTATTCGAAATGTTCGCTGCGCCTGGTCTAGGATATGATAGGGCAATTACGATTTTCTCTCCTGATGGTAGACTCTTTCAAGTTGAATACGCTATTGAAGCTGTTCGGAGAGGGACGACTGCAATAGGTGTTAGATGCAAAGATGGGGTAGTTTTAGCCGTTGAAAAAAGGATCCTTTCACTTCAAGACCCAGAAAGCGTAGAGAAAATATTCATAATAGATGATCATATAGGTGCTGCGATAGCGGGATTAACTGCAGATGCCCGTGTACTCGTAGACCAAGCCCGCGTCCAAGCGCAAGTTAACAAGTTAACTTATGATGAACCTATCAGTGTTGAAAGCTTAACTAAATACATTGGAGATTTAAAACAAGTTTACACACAACATGCGGGTGTTAGACCGTTTGGTGTGTCGTTCCTTATCGCTGGAGTTGACGATTCTGGGCCACGGCTTTTCATGACAGACCCATCCGGAACATACTGGGGTTACTGGGCCACGGCTATAGGGGCTGGGTCGCAGAAAGCTAAAGAGATCCTTGAAAAAGAATATAAAAAGGATTTAAGTTTGGAGGAGGGAATTAAGCTTTCATTAACGGCCCTCAAAGCCGTTCTCGAGGCGGACTTTGATTCAACTAGAGTAGAGATCGCTGTAGTTGACGTTGAAACAAGGAGGTTCCGTAAAATACCCGTAAGCGAAGTTCAGAGTTACATTGAAAAGTTAGATAAAAGTTAAAGAAAATTAAATCATTAGAGAGGCGGGGAAAGGTGGCGAATGTCTCAAATTAGAGGAGAAAAAAGAGTAGAGTTTGGAGAGAACATATCTATTGTGAAATATGAAAAGTATGGGTTATCCTTTGAAGTAATAGTTGATGTCAAGAAAGCATGGGAGTACAAGACAGGTAAGGAAACCGATCCAACGGAAGTTCTTCAAACATTTGTTATTTACGAGAATGCTCGGCGAGGAGAGAAGGCATCTGAAGAGAACATGCAGAAGATTTTTGGGACAACAGACCCGCTTGAAATTGCAAAGGTTATTTTGAAGAAAGGAGAGCTACACCTTACAACAGAGCAGCGACGTGAGCTTCTAGAGCAGAAAAAGAAAAAAATAATAAATATTTTAGCAAGAACCTGTGTAAATCCTCAAACAGGATTGCCTCACCCACCCACGAGAATTGAAAACGCGATGGAAGAAGCAAAGGTCCAAGTGGATCTATGGAGGAGTGCGGAGGAGCAGGTGAAGGATGTACTTAAAAGGATTCAGAGTGTTATCCCCATAAAAATGGAGACGCTTAGAGTTGCCGTAAAATTTCCCCCAGAATATGCTGGAAAGGGCTACAATATATTAGAAAGGTTTGGAAGAATAATTAGGGAGGAATGGCAATCGGATGGCTCGTGGATCGCTATGATTGAAATACCAGGAGGAGTAAAAGGACAATTATTGAATGTAATTAATACTGCAACTAAGGGTAAAGCGCAGATTAAGTTTCTTCAAAAAACATAGAAGGCTCTTAAAGGCGATGAGGAGGAAAAAATTTGACTATTTATTTCAGAAAAAGGCAGATAGTGTTGCCGGGAGAGGTACTGGCTGAAGGTAACAGGATTAAGCCGGGTGAAGGAACATTTAAGGAAGCAAACAAAATCTTATCAGCCGTTGTCGGGCTGGCTGAAGTTAAAGGTGACACCGTCTTCGTCGTCCCTCTAGAGGGAGTTTACATTCCTAGACCAGGGGATGTGGTTATAGGTAAAATAGTTAACGTTAAGTTAACATCTTGGGATGTGGATATATTAGCTCCTTACCTAGCCACCCTTAACCCCGTAAATGCTTTAGGAAAACAATTTGATCCTATTAAAAATGACCTGCGGCGAATATATGATGTAGGAGACATTATAGTCGCCAAAATTTTAGCTTTTGACAGAACTCAGCCTCCCATACTCACTACAAAAGAAAGAGGACTGGGAAAGCTTCAGGGTGGACGGCTTGTTAGGATGATGCCTACGAGGATACCTCGACTCATTGGTAGAAGAGGATCTATGATAAACATGATCAAGAAAAGAACAGGATGCCAAATAGTGATAGGGCAGAACGGGTTAATCTGGATATCCGGGAAAAATATAGAGGATGAGGAGTTGGTTGTTAGGGCAATAAGGCAGATAGAACGGGAGGCGCATACCTCCGGCCTTACCGACCGTATAAGGGCATTAATTTACAGAAACGGAAAGAAAGAGGAGGATTTAAATGAGCATTAAGAACTACTCCCAAGAGGAATTATTTAAAGATGGTGTTAGAATTGACGGGCGGGGAGCAAACGAACTTAGGCCAATAAAGCTCGAAGTGGGCGTTTTATCTCGAGCGGATGGATCAGCGTACATAGAGCAAGGAAACAACAAAATACTTGTAGCCGTTTATGGACCTAGGGAGCTCCATCCTAAGCATCTCGCAAGACCTGATGCCGCCATCTTACAATGCGTATATAGAATGGCTACGTTCTCCGTGGATGAAAGGAAAAGCCCTGCGCCTTCAAGAAGAGAACTTGAACTTTCGAAAGTAATTAGAGGGGCTTTAGCTCCTGCAATCTTCTTGAAAAATTTTCCAAGGTCTACGATAGATGTTTACATTCAAGTTTTACAGGCTGACGGGGGTACACGGTGTGCAAGCATAACAGCAGCATCCTTAGCATTAGCAGATGCAGGAGTTCCAATGCGCGACTTGGTCGCTGCTTGTGCAGTTGGTAAAGTTAATGGTACACTGGTTTTAGACCCTAATGACGTTGAAGATAAACTAGGAGAAGCAGACATGCCTTTAGCCCTCATGCCTAGGAAAAAGCTCATTACTCTTCTACAAATGGATGGACGAATGAGCAAAGAAGAATTTTTAGAGGCATGCAGGATGGCAATAAATGGATGCATGGAAATTTACAAGCTTCAGAGGCAAGCATTAATTAAAAGGTACATGGTAATTAGAGAAGAGTATGAAGGAGGAGAGGAGGAGGATGCATGACGTACTTTCAGAGATAGAAAGAAGGTTCATAGTTTCGCTTGCTAGCAAGGAAAGGCGAGTAGATGGCCGCATGTTAAAGGAGATGAGACCCGTCACAATAGAGACTGGGCTGATCAAAAAGGCTGAGGGGTCAGCTAAAGTCTCCCTAGGAGAAACTAAGGTTATTGCAGGAGTTAAAGCAGAGCTAGGATCGCCTTTTCCAGATGAGCCAAATAAGGGCGTAATTACATGTAACGCAGAGCTTATTCCATTAGCATCGCCTGTCTTCGAAGTAGGGCCGCCACAGGAAGACGCAATAGAGCTGGCCCGAGTAGTTGACCGGGGAATAAGAGAATCTGAAATGATTAATCTAGAAAAGCTCTGTGTAATACCAGGCGAGAAAGTCTGGGTGCTCTTTGTGGACCTTTACATTCTTGATGATAATGGAAACCTTTTTGACGCGTCGTCATATGCAGCTGTCGCAGCTCTTTTAACCACGAAAATACCGGAAGTTGAAGTAAACGGGGATAACGTGGTAATCCAAGATGAACGAATGCTATTACCTATAGACGAAGTTCCAGTCTCCATAACTTTCAGCCGTGTAGGAGGGCGCCTCTTCCTCGACCCAACAATAGATGAGGAAAAAGCGATGGATTGCCGTTTCACAATAGTAACAGATAAAGAGGATAATGTTGTTGCCGTCCAGAAAAGTGGAGATGGAATATTAAGTGAAAGAGACATTAGTGAAGCGTTAGAGGTAGCAATCGAAAAGGGGAGAGAGATACGCGAGAAACACTTTTACCCGATTTTAAAAAGCAGGGAGGCTGAAGCACATGGGTAGAACCAAGAAAGTAGGAGTTGCTGGTAGATTTGGCGCAAGATATGGTGTACGTGTAAGGGACAGGGTTAAAAAAATAGAGACGCAGATGAAACAGAAGCATAAATGCCCTAAATGCACTACTAAAGCCGTTAAACGTGTCTCCGTGGGAATATGGACTTGTAGGAAGTGCGGGTACACGTTCGCTGGTGGAGCGTACATACCGGTGACTGGAGCAGGAAAAGAGAAAGGAAGAGTTGTAGAGTCGCTTGAAAGATGATATTAATAACGACTTCTAGGCGGCCAACAAAGCGTGTAAGGAGTTTTTGCAAGGATTTAGCATTAGTAATACCAAATTCCACTAAAGTTAACAGAGGGAAAAAAAGCCTTCATGATGTTTTAATCGAAGCCGTCCAGAGAAGACATCCATATTTTCTTATTGTTGAAACATGGAAAGGAAACCCGGGAAACATGCTATTCTACTCCACAAGTAATCTGCAACTTGAAGAACCAATAGCCGTCTTCCGGGTTAAAGGCGTTAAACTTCAAAGGGAAATTCAGAGAAGAACGAAGTGGAAGAACGTAGGAAGCATAGCTGTAATTAAAAACCCCACTAACCCTGAGTTAAGCGAGTTTTTTGTAAGGGTTTTCGGTGGAAAATTACGGGAAAAAACCGGGCAAGTGAAAGAGGACGTAACATTAGAAATAAAGGGAAACGATGAAAATATTTTAAAATTTAAAGATGGAGAAACAGGCATGGAAGTGGGACCACGTGTAAGATTTAAAGTGGTAAAGTTGGGGCTACCTTGAAAGTTAAAGAGGTCAAGGCGGTTATAGAGCTAAAGGTACCATGTCCTGAAGTAGTCTTCAGCTCTGTTAACCCTGAGATTAGGGAGCCGCCGACGGATAGATATACAGGAAAATTAAAAAAGGATAAAGGTAAAGTAACCTTCGAATTTAAAGCCAAGGATCTCGTTGCACTTAGAGCAGCAATTAATGCTTACATTAGATGGGTAAGAAGCATATGTGAAATATATGATATATATTTGAAGGAGGGGTTAAAATAGCGTCAAGTGAGATACCACCCCAAATTCAACAACAAATACTACGAATGCAACAACTTCAGCAGAGCCTAGAACTATTAATATCTCAGCGTACTCAACTTGAACTCCAGTTGAGAGAGACGGAACATGCTTTAAAGGAGTTGGAAAACGTACAATCTGGTGAAGCAGTCTACAAGATAGTTGGACCACTACTAGTTAAGGCAGATCCAAACAAAGTAAAGGAAGAGCTGGAAGATTTAAAGGTGAGCATAGATACTAGGATAAAAACCCTCAAAAGGCAGGAGGAGCGTTCAAGGAAGCAGTTAGAGGAAATGCGAGCGAAGGTCCAAGCAGCACTTCAAGGGGGAGGAGCCACCGCTGGTTAAAATACAGGAGGAAAGGAAGTTTTTCTCTGTAAGTGAGGAGGAAATAGAGGAAATTTGTAATTTAGCAGAGAGAGCTGCTCGCAGGTATGTTTTATCTCGTTGCAGAAAACGTGATGTAATAGACTTAAAAATAGTTGTCTCCTCTGAGATTAAGGATGAAATAACATTCAATGTTGACCTAGAAGTGCAACTATCACCTTTAGCTAAAGTTGAACCTGAAGAACTAGCTCAAAGAGCCGCAGAGAAAGCTATCGAGAAAATAGAGGAAAGGCTGAGGGACATTGCGGAGCGCACTTAGAAAACTGCAAAAATTTTTGAGCGAAGGAGAAGCCGCAAACATGGCTATAATATGTCATCAAAATGCAGATCCTGATGCACTTTGCAGTGCATACGCATTAAAGCATTTAATTGGCATACTTGGGTATAAGGGAGAAATATCGGTGCTGTCTGATGAAGTAAGCATTCTTGCATCAAACATAGCGGGAATGTTAAACATCGAGTATTCAACCAGTGGAAACTTAAATGCTTTTAACTTGTTTATCGTTGTTGATACGTGCAACCCAGAACAGTTAGGGAAGTTCCATCAAGCACCGCTCATTAAGCCGACGTTAACTATAGATCATCATTCTCCCAAACCTGAAAAGGGCGTTTTTAAAGAATCTATAGTAGATCCTAAAGCTACATCTACGTCAGAGATCATTGCTGAACTGTTTAAAAAGTCAGGAAAAGAAATATCCAAAGAGGTCTGCACGGCACTCTTAATAGGAATACTTTATGACAGTAGAAGCTTATATTTGGCAACGCCTAGAACGTTAAAGACAGCGGCATTCCTCCTCGAGAAAGGAGGAGACTACACGTTTGCCCACAGAGTGTTAAAGGGCATCATGGATAGAGCGGAAAAAATAGCACGGTTAAAAGCGGCTAAAAGAGCGGAGATAACGGATGTTAACGGATGGATCATTGTTTTTACACGGGTTGGATCATA
>Ga0180301_10002142_pt1 | contig 15547 bp, 14 predicted proteins | sample GuaBasSediGuay16_FD_121797 | JGI IMG/M metagenome (GOLD analysis project Ga0180301, IMG submission 121797) | Subseafloor sediment microbial communities from Guaymas Basin, Gulf of California, Mexico - Guay16, Core 4569-2, 12-15 cm | ecosystem: Environmental > Aquatic > Marine > Hydrothermal...
AAAGAGATTGGAATTCTTAAACTATATTCAGGAGTCCTGTCTCCCAATTTTTTCGCTTTCTTATAAATAAAAGTAATTGCTATCCCCTCCAATAACCCCACCAAGCTTCCCACTACCGCCACTACAGAAATAAACTCTCTAATGCCCATTAAAAATAATATTAAGGGGCTAAAACAGGCAACCAAAAAAGCTGGGAAATAAGAAAAATTATAATCGAAAATTAAAGCATTCTTCAAATAGCTTGCCAAAATTAAAAAGGAAGTAGAAACAGCAAGTAAACCAAAAATCCCCCCAAGAATCATAATTTTTGTTCCTAATATCCCAACCAATCCTCGGAATGCCTCGGGGGCGGTATTTCTCCCGGTCACTCCACTGATTATCATCCCAAATAGAAAGTAGAAGATAATACAAATTAGGATTGCTCTGACAATCACTTTTTTAAGATTCTTTTTGTTTTTTAAAAACCCTTCAATTTCAGGTACCGCATTCCAGCCAATTAAACTAAAAAGAATTACTCCATAAGGCAAAACGAAGTTTTTGAGATCAGCTAGAATAAAATTACTTATTTCAACTTTTGGGAGACTGAAAAGGAACACTAAAAAAATTGCAATTAAAAAACCAATGTTCATAAAAAATTCTAACCAACCGATTGATTTTATTCCCAAAAGTACGAAAAAAGATAGAATTGCCCATAGGATCAAGCTTAATTGGAAAGTAGAGAGGGGGACGGGAAAAATAATTTTCAAAAAATCGCCCCCTAAAATAATGTAAGCCAAAAGGGCACCAATTGTTCCAAATAAAGTAGAAAAAGTTATTAAAATTTTAGCTTTCTTTCCTAAATACTTCTGAGCATAACCAATCAATCGATGTTTCTCTTTGGTCCTTAAAACAATTTCCCCAAAAGCTAAGTGTAAAAAAAGGGCAACGCCTCCTAAAATTAGAAAATAAAAAAGAGAAAAAAGGATTCCGCTTCGGCTCATTACATAAGGAATCCCAAAAACTCCTGCCCCAATTATTGTTCCAATTAAAGAGGCGTAAGCCAAAAGAGAAGTTTTATCTTTCATGACCAGAAGGAGACTTATGAATTACTTTTTCTTCAATTAATCTAAAACCTGCTAAAATCCCGATAGTAAGAAAAGTTCCCAGAACTGCTAAAAAATATAATTTTATTCCAACCCCAATTCCTATAGCGGCTGTAGCCCACAAAGCAGCAGCGGTAGTTAAACCCTCTACTTCCCCTCTTCGATAAATAATTAGCCCCGAGCCCACAAACCCAATACCAATTGCTACTGCCTGAATAACTCTTCCTGGATCAATCAAATAAGATTGATGGGAAGCAAGATAGGTGGCAACGAGAGTAAAAAAACAAGCACCTACACTAATTAGAGAAAAAGTTTTCAGGCCCGCTTCTTTTCTTTTATATTCTCTTTCTAAACCAATTAATCCTCCCAAGAGAGCAGCTAACAAAAGCTGCAAAAAGGGCTGAAGTTGTGAAATATCAAAAAACATATATAAAATTTTCAATTCTCAATGACCAATTTTCAATGATTTCTCAATGCCTCAATTTTCAAACTGTTTGGGAATTGAAAATTGTAAATTGAAAATTACACTTTATATACCTTGTATCCCTCTCTTACTTTTTCTTTTACTTTTAAGCCCACCTCTTGTCCTTTTTTAGCCTTCTTTATTTTCTCATGTTCAATCTCCATTGACCCAACCTCTTGAGTAAAATCAGTCGATTCTCCTCCAACAATTCTAATAGTATCACCAACTTTCAAAGGAGCATCTAGAGAAATTACCGCCACTCCAATTTTATCGAAATAATGAACCACCCTACCGATTAGTTTTCCTTCTTCAACTTCTGGCATAGAAGGTGAATTAAAAAATTATGAATTAAAGATGATTCGACCTTTTTTCTTTCTCTATTAGTTTAATTAATTTTCGAACTAAGTTTTTTGGATCTCTATCAAAAACAATCTTTTTCTCAGGCCGATGCCCTCTTTTAAGGATTTCTTCGATTAAATCAGCTGTTCCGCCCGTGCCTTGTAAAACCCCAATTGGGGTTCTGGTTTCAAAAGCTACTGTAAACTCATTTAAAGTACCGGTTCGGCCACAAGCAATAATTACTCCATCAGCTGATTTAGTTAAAATAAGGTTTCGCCCAACATAATCAAAACCAGTATAAACAATTAAATCGAAACAGTCGGTTGGTAAACGGTAAGTTTTTATGTGAGCTTTTTCTGAGCTGGCGGGAGAGAAGCCAATACTTAATCCTCCAGCTTCTTTACATCCTTGGGCAGCAAAATAAGGAACTCCAGTTGTCGCTCCAGTTAGCAAAACGCAACCAGCTTTAGCAACTTCCCTGCCTAATTCTCTGGCTAATTCTTTTATTTTGCTGCAACAATGAGTTACTTCAGCTGCCCCAGAAACTACTATTTTGTACTTAGGATCCTTTTTCATATTTTTCTCAATACCTAATTATAACACATTATTTAAAATCTATTCTAAATTCATAGCCATGTTTTTTGAAGCCTAACTTTCCATAAAAATGATGAACTTCAGACCGGGAGAAACGGGAGGTACAGATTAATTTATAACAGTTAGCTTCTTTAGCTTTCTCTATTAATGCTTTCATAATTTTTGTGCCATACCCTTTGCCTCTTTCTCCTTTTTGAACATAAACATCTTCCACCAAACCAAAGGGTTCTTTATGTAAATCGTTTTTTAAAATATAAAGCCGGGCTCTCGCCATTTCTTGATTATCTTTTAAAATTGTAAACTTTAAGCCACTTCCAGAAATTTTTTTAACTTTTATTTTTTCTGACATCGTTTTATTCCACTGTTACTGATTTTGCTAAATTACGAGGTTTATCTGGGTCAATACCCTTTAAATCAGCAATATAGTAGGCCAAAAGTTGTAAAGGTATGACATTTAAGATTGGCGATAAAAATTCATTTGTCTCAGGAACTTTGATGAGATAATCTGAAAGTTCAGAGATTTTCTTATCCTCTTTTGAAATTAAAGTGATTATTTTTCCTTTTCTTGCTTTTACTTCTTCAATATTGCTTAAAATTTTCTCATAAGTATGATCTTTGGTAGCTACAAAAACTACTGGCATATTCTCATCAATTAAAGCAATAGGCCCGTGTTTCATTTCAGCAGCCGGGTAACCTTCAGCATGAATGTAAGAAATTTCTTTAAGTTTTAAAGCTCCTTCCAAAGCGACCGGGAAATTTACTCCTCTCCCTAAATAAAGGAAATTTTTAGCCTCTTTCAATCTTTGAGCTACCTCTTTTATTTTCTCTGCTCTTTCTAAAATCAATCTAACTTTTTGAGACAGATCTTTGAGGTCTTTTAAAATCTCTTTATCCGGCTCTAATCCGATTTTTTGTTTGAGATACAAAGCCAACAAGATTAAAGCAGAAAGCTGACAAGTGAATGCTTTGGTTGAAGCAACTCCGATTTCCGGTCCCGCGTGTAAAAAAATTCCCGAATCAACCTCTCTTGAGATAGTTGAACCAACCACATTAACTATTCCTAAAGTCACCCCTCCCTTTTGTTTAGCTTCTCTTAAAGCTCCCAAGGTATCAGCTGTCTCTCCTGACTGAGAAACTGCTATCACTAAATCTTGAGGATTAACTAAAGGGTCTCGGTATCTAAACTCTGAAGCATAATCTACTTCGGTTGGAATTTTAGTTATTTTTTCAATTATGTATTTGCCGATTAAACAAGCGTGCCAGCTAGTCCCACAAGCAATTAAAATGATCCTTTTAATCTTTTCTAAGGGAATGTTGATTGACAATTTTACCCTTCCTTCTTTAATCCTCCCTCGCAAAGTATTTTCAATTGCTTCTGGCTGTTCAAAAATTTCTTTGAGCATAAAATGTTTGAAACCTCTCTTTTCTATCTGATCTAAACTCCATTTTATCTCTTGGATTTCTTTTTCAATGGTCTGGCCATTTAAATCTTTAACATTGAAATCATCTTTAGTAATGGTCGCTAGTTCATTATCTTCCAAATAAACTACTTTTTTGGTGTGATCTAGAATGGCTGCAGCATCAGAAGCACAGAACATCTCTCCCTCTCCGATTCCAATAATTAGAGGGGATCCTCTTTTAGCCACGATTATCTTTGGTTCTGCCTTGTGAATTATAGCCAAACCAAAAGCTCCTTCTAAGAGATTGAGAGCTTTCATTACTGCTTTTTCCAAATCACCCTGATAGAATTTTTCAATAAGATGAGCGATAACTTCCGTATCAGTTTGAGAAACGAATTTATGGCCCTCTCTTTTTAATAAATCTTTTAAGGTTTGATAATTTTCAATTATACCATTATGGACAATAGCTATTTCCCCCTTACAATCTAAATGGGGGTGAGCGTTTAGCTCAGAGGGAGCACCGTGAGTTGACCAGCGAGTATGAGCGATACCTAAATTACTCTTTAAATTCTCGATTTTTTGCTGGAAAGAAAATTCTGAGATTTTTCCTACTGATTTATAAACATAAAAGTTATTTTTCTGAGCTAAACAAAATCCATAGCTGTCATAACCGCGATATTCGAGTCGCTTCAACCCATTGATCAAAATTGGAGTGGCATTTTTATTGCCAATGTAGCCGACTATTCCGCACATAGATTTGTGCCCCCAGGAAGATTCGAACTTCCATCTTGGCCTCCGGAGGGCCACGTTCTATCCATTGAACTATGGGGGCACTACTCCAAATTGCTCTGCAATTTTGGAAACCGCACTTTCTATTTTTTAACTATTAAATAAATATTGTTACGATTACCTCTTTCGTTTCTGACAATCCCGATTTCTAATACTTTAAAGTCAGCCTCGTTTAATAATCTTTTCAGTTCTTTTTTAGAAAAAATATGAAAATATCTTTGGATTTTCTTGTTCCAACTCTCAAAAGTATCTCCCCAATCGAGTTTGCCAATTAGTTTCAAAATAGTGTATTTTATAACTGAAAGTAAATTGTTTTTGGTTTTTATCTTCCAAACTGTTAAAATTAAAAGACCTCCCGGCTTCAAAACTCTTTTTGCCTCTTCTAAAAATCTTTGGCGGAATTCTTTTGAAGGGATGTGATGTAAAACAGCAATAGTATAAACTTTATCAAAGAAATTGTTAGGAAAAGGCAGATTTAAAGCATCAGCTACTTGAAATTTTACTTGAGGATATCTCTTTTTAGCAATTTCAATTAATCTTTCAGAAAAATCAACTCCGATATAATCTACTCCTTTATCTTTTAGAATTTCAAAAAATCGACCATTGCCGCATCCTAAATCCAAAACTTTATCTCCAGGCCTGACATAATCATCAAAAAGAAACCTTACTTCTTCCCATATTCTTGATCTCGTTCTTGAAAATTTCTCAGCAATTCGGTTATAATCTTCTTTGGTCTTTTTTAATAGATACTCAGCGTATTCTTTTTTCATAACCAATGGCGGGAACTTTAGAAAAAATTATTTCAGAAATGTTAAAAGCCCAGATTAAAACCCGAGCCGATTTGGCTTCTTTTAAGAGAAAAATAGCGAGAAAGTATAAAATTCCTTGCCCGAGCAATGTAGAGCTACTTAAAATTTACCACGAATTACTCGAAAATAAAAGGATTAAATCTTCACAAACGATTGAAAATTTACTTCGTACTCGACCAATCCGCTCTCTTTCTGGGATAGTTAATGTTTCCGTTTTGACAAAACCTTATCCTTGCCCAGGCAAATGCCTTTATTGCCCAACTCAGAAAGGAATTCCCAAAAGTTATTTAAAAGGAGAGCCGGCCGTCCAGCGAGCAATTTTGACGAATTTTAATCCTTATTTGCAAGTTCAAGTCCGCCTCCAAGCTCTTCAAACTACAGGCCATCCAATTGATAAAATTGAGCTAAGAATAATTGGCGGAACCTGGAGTTATTATCCAAAAAAATATCAAACTTGGTTTGTCAAAGAATGCTTCAGAGCTTGTAACGAATTCTCCCTCCAAAACCAAATACGTGATAACATTGCCATGGCTAAATTAACACGTATTCGAGAGGCAAGATTAAAGGAAGAATTAATAAAACAGCAAAAGAAAAATGAGAAAGCAAAATGTAGAATTGTGGGGATTACCGTTGAAACAAGGCCGGATTATGTCGACGTTAAAGAAGTAAAAAGAATGCGAGAGCTTGGAATAACTAGAGTGGAGCTTGGAGTTCAGAGCATCTATGATGATGTTCTGGAATTAAATAGAAGAGACCATAGTGTTTCCTCAACAACCAAAGCCACCAAACTCTTGAAAGATGCTGGTTTTAAAGTTTCTTATCAAATGATGCCGAATTTACCAGGCTCTGATTTTGGAAGAGATATAAAAATGTTTGAAGAAATTTTTAAAAATCCTAACTTTCGGCCTGATCTTTTGAAAATTTATCCTTTAGCTCTAGTTAAGCAAGCTCCTCTTTATAGCTGGTATTTGAAAGGTAAATTTAAGCCTTATTCTGAAAAAGAACTAATCAACCTTTTAATTGAAATTAAAAAGAGGATTCCTCGCTACTGTCGAATCCAAAGAATTGCCAGAGATATTCCTTCCAGTGAGATTATTGAAGGAGGAAGCAAAATCTTAAATTTAAGAGAAGTGGTTCAAAAGGAAATGGCTGAGAGAGGATTGAAATGTAAATGTGTAAGATGTCGAGAAGTAAGAGAAAAGTATAATCCTGAGGAAAAACTCTATCTGTTTCGAGAGAATTATGAGGCCTCAGGTGGCAAAGAAATATTTTTGAGTTTTGAAGATAAAGAAAGAGAGAAACTTTATGCTTTGTTACGTCTCCGGATTCCTTCTTATATTCCCCAAAGAACGGGAAACAAAAACCGGCCAGCTTTTCCAGTATTGAAAGAAACGGCAATAATTCGGGAAGTTCACACTTATGGCCAAATGATGCCAATTGGAAATAAATCTCTTTCTCCCCAACATCGAGGGCTTGGTAAAAAATTAATTAGAGAAGCTGAAAAAATTACTAAAAGAGAGTTTGGTTTAAATAAAATTTCGGTAATTTCTGGGGTTGGAGTAAGACCTTACTATCGAAAATTAGGTTATCGATTGAAAGATACCTATATGGTAAAGAAAATTTAAATAATTCTTGTTGCTAAGTAACCGATAATAGAAAAGAGAGCAATTGGTGGAAGAGCAGGCATAGGTTGACGAGTTTTTTTAAAGATGAAAATCAAAAAGCCAGCAAAAAGCCCAACCAGTGAAAAGAGAGCAATAATTAAAGAATTTAAAATTCCTTGAGGAATTAAAGAGACAGCCAAAATTAAAGGAAAAACTATATCACCTGCTCCCAAAATTAAAAATCTTCCTCCTGGCTTAACTTCTTTTAAATGAGCAAAAAAATCAGAAATTTTCTGGGGAATAACAAATCCTAAAATTGCCTGTCCTTTCACCATCTCTTTAGCCATTTTCACCATATGTTTCGTTTTATAAACTGCAATGAAATCGTAAATAGAAAAGATAAGCAATAGCAAAATAACTATCTCGGGAGTAAACCTCACTCCTAATCCAGCTCCTACCCCAGCTATAGCAAAAACTAAGCCTATATTATGAATTATCAAAGAGGATTCTCTAATTAGGAAATAAAACAAAAGAGCAACCAAGGTGAAGCTGAGTAAATCTGGCAGCCACAAGCCAAAAAAGAAAAGATTGCCAAACCCAACAGCCAAAAAGAAAAGAATTTTTAGAAATACCCCTTTGCTTTTTTTAAACTTCAGAAAATAGATTACTAAAAGGAGAAGGGAGGTAGCAAAAAGAAAATAAAATAGGAATTGCCAAGGAGAAATAGGTTGAGGAGAAATATTTTGGGCTACAAAAATTTCTTCTAACCTCAAACCAGCTAAAATTCCCAAAATCAAGCTTAAAGAAAATAAAAAAACCTCAAACCCAAAAATTCTCCAGGGATGTAAAAAAAGAGTTCCTATTTCTTCCTTGCTTTGATTTTGAAAATCTTTTGGCATTTTTGATAACGAAAAGGTGAAGGAGTACGATAACTGATTCTGCCTTTCTTAGCCTTTTTAGAGGAATATTTTTTCATAAATTTAAGTTATTTAATCTCCTCTGAGCAGCGATTTTTTCAGAGAGAGAAATTTTACTTCTTTGAATGCCTTTCTCTAAAATTTCAATGGTTCTATCATAAGTAGCTCGATCAACTGGATAGGGAGTGGAATCCTTGCCACCATGAGCAAATGAATATCTTGCCGGGTCTTCGTAAGAAGGTTTAGCGCCATAAATTATTTCAGCTACTAAAGAGAGAGCTCTTATTGTTTTTGGCCCAATTCCTTTAAGGGCTAAAAGTTGCTCGAAGTTTTTTGGTTGTTGGGATTTAGCAAAAAAGATTGTTCTTTCTAATCTCCGCAAATCAAATTTTTCTTCAACAACCGGATGCCAATGGAATTCAATATTGGGCATTTGCATTTCGGTAAAACCAGGTAATCTTTTTTGTCTTATCAGATAATTAGTTTTTCTTAAAATCAATTTAATATCTCTTAAAAATGTTTTGGGCTCCTCCTTTATTAATTCGGTAGAAACTTTCCGATTCTGATTGCTTTCTCGAGCAGTTAAATTCAAAGGTTTCACTTTGACATCAGAGATAATTCCTGAATGGGGTTCTTCTACAAAATCTTTAAGTTGAGTGGAAGACCAATGGTATCTCCGAGCTTTTTGAAATGCAGTATTCATTCCTTGTTGAACTACTGTCCAATGGCCAGAGCCAACAAAAATTAAATTATGATGGTAAATTTGAAAACCATCTTGCAAACCTGAGGTATCTACTTTCGCTGAAATTTTTGAAGCATATATGAGTTTGTCAATTTTTTCTTGAGAAAAACCTAAAACCTCTCCCCATTTTTGAATTTGTTCTGGAGTTTTTCTGGAAGTCCGCCCTTTCCCTCCACAAACGAAGATACCTAATTCTTTTTCTATTCCTCGAATCCCCTCTTTCAAAGCTCCTAAAGTGGTGGTAGTAAGACCCGAGCTATTCCAGTCAAATCCTATTACACATCCTAAACTCTGAAACCATATAGGATCAGATAATCTCTTTAAGATTTCTTCTGGACCAAACTCCTCTCGGATAGCCAAAAAAATGCCTCTTGAAAGCCGTTTCATTCTTTCAAAAAGCCATTTGGGGCACCTCCCATAATCCAAAGGAACTGTCGCAATTCCAGTTCTCATATTTTCATCCTAACAAAAAACTGGCTTCTCAGCCAGCGATTCCACTAAAATGGACGGTCGTCGCAAATAATGGAATTAGGTTCGGGAAATTCGGATTAAACCGGAACAAGGAATAATTTCTATTCCTCTTTTTTCTAATTCATCCAAAAATAGATTTACTCCCAAAGAATCAGAAGAAATATGGCCAGCAATAACGACATTGATGTTTGAAGCTTCAGCTTCTTTTTTGTGTTCTTCAGAGATATGCATTCCAACTACTGTGCCAATCCCGGCTTGAGCCATTTTCTCATAAAGTTTTGGTGAACCCTCAGTGCCTCCAGTGATTTCAGTTAAAGCGATTTTACCACAGCGATTCTCTTTGTCTCCGACGAAAATTTTAGGCCCAGCCCCAATTTTCATTGCCTCTTTATACTCTGGAATCTCCCTCAAAATTTCCATCAAATCTTCAACTCTTTCTGGTTTTTCTTTCTCGATTAAGTTCCTCAAAAATTTTGCCGCTAAATTATCGCAAGGTGTATGAACATTTATTAAATTTATCTTCAAAATTTTTGCCACATCAACCGTTCTTTGATGGTTAGCTGCGTTAACCCCTCTGGCAACCTCAGAAATTCTCTCTTTCATCAAACCTTCAGCAATATTTATTGGTACTCCATAATAATTTAAAACATCACATTGTAAATCCATTACATCTGCTAAATGAGCCAATCCCTTACCAATCGGATGATGAGCAATAATCAAATCAATATCACCAAGTTCTTTTGCCAACAAAATCTCAGCTGGTTCAATGTCAATGCCAACCAAAACTTTCTTAATATCTTTATCTTCAGAAACATTTAAGATTCTTGAATCTAAATAAGGATTTGTTAAAGACTCCTTATCAAATTCTTCTTTCTCTTTATCTGAAAGTTTTTCATATTTTTTTCTTTTTCTTTCTAAAAATTTCTCAACACCCTCTTTTCCTCGAAAATCAGCTTCAATACCCATTTGGATTGCTAAATTGTAGATCTCATTTATTTTCATTTTTGTTTTTTAAATTAGAGGGGTTATTTTTTAAAAATTTTTCATAAAGTTTATTAATTAACTCTTCTTGTTTTCCCACATCTAAAACTTCTCGGCGAATCCGAGCTTTCTCTTTGCGAATATATTTTCGGATACTTTTGGGAAGTCGGATTTTTGGCATAAATAAAAAATTGCTGAGCAGAAATTGGTAGCATAATATTTGATATCTTAACTTATTTTCTTTAGATTTTCAAGAAAAAATTATTCTCCTTTTATAACAGCTAAAGGAACTAATTTAGCGACCTTTTTGGAAAGACCAGCATTATGAACTACTTCAACCACCTCATCAATATTTTTGTAAGCCAAGGGGGCCTCTTCAGCTATTCCCCGCATTGACCAACACTTCACTAAAATTCCTTTTTCCTTTAACTTATTCACTACTTCCTGACCAGATATTGTTCTTACGGCCTGATGCCTTGACATTGTTCTGCCTGAACCGTGACAGGTGGAAAAGAATGCTTCTTTCCCTTCCTGAGTACCTACCAAAACATAAGAGGCTGTTCCCATGCTCCCGGGAATTAAAACCGGTTGGCCAACTGCTCGATAGCTTTCTGGAACTTCCGGATGGCCTAGAGGAAAGGCTCTGGTTGCACCTTTTCGATGAACGCAAACTTCTATTTCCTTATCTCCAACTTTATGTTTTTCTATCTTGGCAATATTGTGAGCTACATCATAAAGAGTGACTAAGGGAGAGGCTTTCTCCCCTAAAACCTTTTTCCAAGCTTTTCTAACATAGTGAGCTATCATTTGGCGATTCGCCCAAGCATAATTTGCTCCACAGGCCATAGCAGCAAAATATTTTTTCCCTTCTGGCGAATTTATTGGGCAAGCTGCTAATTCTCGATCAGGCAACCGTATTCTATATTTTGCCATCGCTTGCATCATTATTCGGATATAATCGGTAGCGATTTGATGGCCCAACCCGCGAGAGCCTGTATGAATCATAATTACTATTTGATCTTTAAATAATCCAAAAACCTCAGCAACTTTCTCATCGAAAATTTCTCCAACTCTCTGAATTTCTAGGAAATGATTCCCACTTCCTAAAGTTCCCACCTGATCTCTTCCTCGATTTTTTGCTCGAGAAGAAACTGCAAAAGCTTCTGCTCTTTCCAATCTTCCCCCAGCTTCACAATTTTCTATATCTTCTTTCTCTCCATATCCTTTTTCAACTAAATATCTTGCCCCACCTTCTAAAATTCGATCAATCTGCTCAAGAGAGATTTTTATCTGCCTTCCTCGACCAAGACCAGAAGGAACCTCTTTTTGAATCTCAGTAGCTAATTTGTCTAAATAAGGTTTAACGTCTTTTTCTGAATAATCTGACTTTAAAAGTCGCATTCCACAATTTGATACTACGAAGCCATTGGCAAGAAAGTTATGATTTACATCGTTAATAGTAAGATCATATACAAAATCTTGGTAGGGAATTTTTTCTATTTTTTCAATTCTGTCCCAAACTAATCCTTTATTTCCATAACTGTATTTATTTTTGTATTCCTCAAATGAAAGGAAATTAAAAGCTATTCGAGGATTTCCTCTTTTTTTTATTTTCCCGTGACTATTTTCTTTGAAAACCGAGTGGTAAAGGAATTGAAGGTTAACATATTCACTCTTATATTTTTTTAGAATTTGGGGGGCAAACTTTTTGAAATCTCCTCTTTTTCGATATAATTTTCTTATTTCTCTTCTCGCTCTGTTTCGAGTTTCTATTATTTTTAATTTCTTTTTTAAATAATTAGCCGCCAAGCAAGCTTCTTTGTGTTTTTCTTGGTGATATTCATAGCTTATAATTTCAAAAAACTTTATAAGATTTCTGGCTTCTTCACTAATTTGCAACCTAAACCCTTTAGTTTCTCCTTGTTCTCCCTTATACTGATATCCTGGCACTTCTTTTATTGAATAGAGTTTAATCCCAAATTCTTTTAATAATTTGACGATATCTTTTAAGAATAACTTTGCATTTTTTCCTAATCCTTTAATCTTTTGCATATTCAACTGAGGGGCATAAAAATTATATCCGTTTAGTGTAGAGGGGCCAGAGAGTTCAGCTCCAAAAAATGCAGCTAAAAATAATCTTTTTTGCCACAGAGGACAATTAAAAATCCATCTTGGAATCCGATATGGTTTATGAGATTTCACTCCGTAAGGAGTCCCTAAAGCCACTAAAAGGGAGGCTAAAGCAAAAGAGCTAATTCTTATACAGTGTTCGGTTCTTGAAAATTTATAGGTCCGATAAGAAGTAGCAATAACGTGATTTCTTTTTCTCGAATAAACTCGTGAGGGTTTAAAACCAAGTTTGATAATATCTTTTTGAATTTCTCTTAAATCTTCAGGGCTTCCATAAAATTGAATTTGAGCTCTTCCATCTCTTCCAAAACTAATTGCTCCATCCCCAAAGATATAACCCATTAATTTTAAAATGTAGGAAAGAGCAGGATGATTATAGCTTAGAGGCAATAAATTTCGAGATTTTATTTGATTGAATATTTGGGAAAAAGCATTCCCGCTTTTTGTTTTTCCAAAACTTCTTAAAATTTTTTTGTATGCCTTTTCTGTTAAAATCGTTTTAGAGGAGGGGTTCTGATATTTAACCCCTTTAAATGGGTAGATCAAAACGAAATCACCTTCTTTTAGAAATCTAACCTCCTTCATTCCATCCTTTGTTTGAATAGGGTGATCTTGGGTAGCTTCTATTTCTTCTCCCGATTGAGTAGTAATCCGATAGATAGTGGGGTTGTTATATCTCTTTAAAAAGTAAATTATATTAGTGTCTTCTAAACGTTTTTTCTTTAAATTAACAAAGTTTATTTTTTTTCTTGTCCATTCTTCTTCTAACTGTTTTATAGGAAGGTATGCGCCATTTCCCAATAAAACCTGAGTGTGAGGACTTAAGCAGTTTATATCATAGCCCACCCCGCCGGGTGAAATAACCCCTTCTTTCATATCCATCGCCGCTACTCCTCCAATTGGAAAGCCATAGCCTTCATGCATATCAGGCATAGCCATACTATAATTTAAAATTCCAGGCAAAGTAGCTACATTAACAAGTTGCTCAAGAGATCTATCTTTAAAACTCTCCTCCAGCATTTTTTCGGTAACATAAGCTCGGGCTGGAACTTGCATATCAGCCCGAAAACTCTTTGGGATTTCCCAAAGATATTCATTTATTTTCACAAAATCCTTTTTAGAAAGCATATTTCTTTTATTTTATCTCTTTAGGTGTTTAAACTCAAATAAAAAGGAACCAGGCAGGTGCCTGGCGCCCCAGTCCTTTTAGAATCGATAAAATTTTTCAAATATCAAAAAGAACAGTTGCCTGCCAGACGCCATTGTTTTCTTGATGAATATCTAAATCATGGTAAGTAACCGCTTTAATATCTTCACCAAAACTTTCCACTTTTTGGCCAATCAGTTCTCCTTTTATTTCATTGTTAGTAAATTCTTTAAATTTTACTTCTTTGTAAACTTCTTTATTCACTTGGCTCAAATACAAAACTTCACTTAGAAAATCCACTAAAAGAGAAGGTGGATCAAGAGATTTTATCCTAAAATCTCTCTTTACTTCCTGAGGCAAGATGGCAGCTTTTTGGCTTTCAGTCATTGCCAAGAGCATATTAGAAAAAAGTTCTTCCTTTGTTTTTCCAAAAGCCCTTATTTTTAAATCAGCTTTATGTTCTAAAATTTCGTATTTTTTCATAGGGTTAATTTTTTAAATTCTTCTTTCACAATTTTTCTATCGTCCCAAGGAATTTTTTTACCCCCTGCCACGCACATCCAGGGTTCTGAACCTTTGCCAGTAATTATCACTGTGGTATTCGTTGAACTCTGTTTAGCTAAACACAAAGCCCTCCGGATAGCTTCTCGCCGATCTAAAATCTTTTCTAATTCTCCTTTTGTCCCTGCAGCTATTTCTTCAATTATTTTCATTGGATTTTCATCATAAGGATCTTCATTGGTTAAAATAATTTTATCACAATGTTTTGCTGCAATTTCACCCATTTTTGGCCTTTTCCATTTGTCTCTTCCTCCACCGGCTGCTCCTAAAACACAGATTAGTTGATTAGTTGATGAGTTGATGAGTTGATGAGTTATAGTTTGGTAAACTTTTTCTAAAGAATCGGGTGTGTGGGCATAATCAACAATAACTTTAAAAGGTTTTTCAATAACAATCTCCATTCGGCCAGCAATCCCTTTTGTTTTCTCTAATGCTCTTTTGCAAGTTAGCAAACTAACTTCTTGGGACATACCTATACAAATTGCTGCTAAGGCATTATAAATATTGAATTTACCAAGAAGATTAAGATTAAACTTAACCCTCTCTACTTCGAAAACTATTCCATTAATTTTTTCTTCGATACTCTTTGCTTTTACCACGAAAGAGGGCCCTTTTAGGAAAATTCGGTCTTTTAAGATTGAAAAACCAAACTTTCTTTCCGCTTTAAATTTTAAAAAGTAATTCACATTCTCATCATCTAAGTTTAAGATATGAACTTTGGAGCAAACTTGAAATAATTTTCCTTTTGCTTCTCGATATTTCTCAAAAGAACCATGTCTCTCAATATGTTCAGGAGATAAATTAGTAAAAACTACCACATCGAAATCAATGAATCGATGGCGATGCTGTAAAATTCCCTCAGAAGTAACCTCAATTATGGCATATTGACACCCGTTATCTACTGCTTCTTTTAAAAATCTCTGAAGTTTTAGCCTGCCTGGCATTGTCATTTTCAAATCATTCAGCCATTCTTTATCAGCTATTTTAAATCTAATTGAAGAAATTGAAGCAACTTTATATCCTGCCTCTTTCAAAATTTGCCCAGCCAACTCCACTACGGTTGATTTCCCTTTGGTGCCGGTGACTCCAATAACTTTCAACCGCCGAGAAGGAAATCCATACAAAATTGCTCCCAACAAAGCCAATAAAAAATGGTACCAACTTAAAAAAGAAGGAGGAATAATTTTTTTGATAAAGTTTTTCATTATTATCTTCCTAAGAATTTGAGAGCTTGTTTAATCTTCTCTTGAGGATCTTTGATGTTCTTTGGAAGTTGGGAGAAAGCTTTTTTCACTTCTTCTTTTTTAAAGCCAAGATTTATTAAAGCCAGAAATGCTTCATCATCTTTAATTTCCTCTTTTTTGATTGGAGAAAAAGCCTGGAGTTTTCCAGAAAGCTCTAAAATTATTTTTCTTGCTTTCTTTTTACCGATTCCTGGAATTCCCTCAAAAATTTTTTCATTTCCTTTTTCTCTTTTTTTTTTAATTTTTTCTGGAGATTCACGAGAAGAAATTTCTA
>Ga0180301_10002143_pt1 | contig 15543 bp, 15 predicted proteins | sample GuaBasSediGuay16_FD_121797 | JGI IMG/M metagenome (GOLD analysis project Ga0180301, IMG submission 121797) | Subseafloor sediment microbial communities from Guaymas Basin, Gulf of California, Mexico - Guay16, Core 4569-2, 12-15 cm | ecosystem: Environmental > Aquatic > Marine > Hydrothermal...
GGAGAATCTGGGAGAGGTTTTGCCGTGGTGGCTGATAAGATAAGAAAGCTGGCGGAAGAGAGTAGGATCGCAACGAAAAGAATCGAAGAGATTTTGAAAGATATTCAGAAAAGCTCTGACGAGGCAAAAATTGCTATGGGGGAAGTCTTGGAATCTATCGTTACGACAAACAACAAAATTCTGGGAGCAGAGGGGAAGTTTGATGTCATAGTAAGACTCGCCTCGAAGGTTTTTGATTTGAATCAAGATTTATCCGCAAAAGCACAGGAACAAGCAGTTGTGGTGGAAAAAATTGTAAACTCCATCAACGAAGTTTCCTAATCTGTGGATGAGATATCATCGGCTATCCAGGAAATAACGGTATCTGTCAATCATCAGAAAAAAGGAGCTGAAGAGATAGATAAGATGGGTGATGGACTGGTTAGCTTAGTCGAGGAACTTGAGAGAATGACAAAGAGATTCATAGCATGATCTTTCAGGTATAATCTACTAAAGCAAACCGGAATGGGAGTGTGAAGTTTTTGAAAAAAGGCTTTTTCCTATATCTCCTGACATTCCTCGTCTCTTTGATGGTAGGAAGGTATCTCTTCAAACCCTGGAATATGAGTGAGGTTGAGAAAGCAATACTGATAGATGTCAGACTCCCTAGAATATTGATAGTATCTCTATCTGGCGCTTCGCTTGGTCTTGCAGGTGTCACTTTTCAGAATCTTTTCAGGAATTACCTTGCAGGACCTGGAATACTAGGAGTTACCAGTGGGTCTGCCTTTGGAGCAGCCATTGCTATACTCCTCTTTCCAGTCAATTACTTGATCCAAGGGGTTTCTTTCATATTCGGTTTGGTCTCAGTCTTTCTATCGTATTTTCTGGGAAGAAAGCTTGGAAGTACAATATTGAGCCTTGTCTTATCTGGAATGGTCATATCCGCTTTCTTCTCAGCTCTTCTGGGGCTTATAAAGTATCTTGCAGATCCATACAATAAACTGCCCGCCATAGTTTTCTGGCTTCTTGGTAGTTTCACGGGTGTGAGATGGAGCGACCTCACGCTCGCACTGGTTCCCATGTTGCTGGGTATCACCGGCATGCTCTGTCTTCGCTGGATATACAATGTCCTCTCGGCGGGTGATGAGGAAGCGAAAGCCTTGGGAGTCGATGTTAGAAAATATAGAACTCTATCTATTCTTTTAGCAACCCTTGCAACCTCTGCTGTAACTTCTGTAGCTGGGATTATAACTTGGATAGGGGTTGTGGCACCTCATGTTGCAAGACTCATGGTCGGATCGGATAACAGAAGACTCGTTCCAATGACAGCAATGGTGGGAGCACTTCTCCTCCTTGTGTGCGATGACCTTGCCAGGATCTTAACAGCATCTGAATTACCTTTAAGTGTTGTTACAAACCTTATAGGAGCTCCTGTCCTTTTCACGATACTTGCGAAGAAAAAAGGTGTTCTCTATGCTAAGGATTGAAAACCTTCGCTTCTCATACAACGGAATAGTGGAAGTTTTAAAGGGAATAGATCTCATATTGGATTGTGGTGTGGGTTGCATTCTGGGGCCAAATGGTGCCGGAAAATCAACACTTTTGAAAACAATTGCGGGAATTCTTCAACCCAAGAAAGGAAAAATCTTCTTCAAAGGAAAGGATCTGACTAGGTTGAAACTCAAAGAGCGAGCGAAGTTAATTTCTTACGTTCCCCAAGAGTTCTCTTTGAGTTTTCCTTATACCGTCTTTGAAACAGTTTTGGTGGGAAGGCATCCTCATATAAATGCGATATTTGGACCAACACGGGAAGATGAGGAAGCTGTTATGAAGTATCTCAACATGCTTCATCTAGAGGATCTTAAGGAAAAACTGTTCATTCAGTTGAGTAGTGGCCAAAAAAGACTAGTTCTCATAGCGAGAGGATTGGCTCAAGAAGGAGAATTAATGGTGCTAGATGAACCCACTTCCTTCCTGGATTTCAAAAACAGCTTGCTGGCGTTGTCGGTTGTTGAGAATATCTCGAAAAAATTGGGAAAAATGGCAATACTGTCACTTCACGATCCAAATTTAACTTCGTTGTTCTGCGATGTCGTTTTCCTCATGAAGGATGGGAGGATTATTGATAGTGGAAAACCAGAGGAAGTCATAAATTCACATAACATGAAAGAGCTTTTTGGTCTGATGGTAGAAGAAGTGATAATTCCAGAGGGAAAATACATCATACCTGATAAAAATGCTCTCCGGCACTTTTTTGAATGATATTCACCTTTTCCGCTGCTCCAGAACGAATGATCTTTTTGGTTCCAGCACCTTTCGATACGAGATCAAACAAAATTTCTGGATCTTTTATGTAAACTCCCGCCAGTATTTCAACAGGGAAAACACCTTCTATCAGAGGAGTGGATGGACCAACTATGGCTGTTCTGTTTGTTCTCACGTATTTTAAAACCCAATCTATGGTCCCATTGACAATAGCTGAACCTGTTATCACGACGACAGTACACTTTGGAAGAAGATCAACGATGGCCCAATCTGGAAAGATATTATCTCTTCTTCTGTTTCTGTCAAAGATCAAAAGATCCCACACCTTATCCTTCCAAGCGTTGGCTAAAGGTTCTATCTCACCAACCATACCTACAATATCGCTTTCATTGACTTGGAGGTGCTCCATCACGTCCCCTCTCACGAATCTATCACTGTTGAAGTTGAAGACAGCGTTCAAAGTAGCGTAAGCTACAGATCTAAGGAGAGGATCCCCTGAAAAGAGTCCCATCTCTAAAAGTTCTAGTGCTGTCATACCGACTTCTGCTTTACTTTCGAGGTCTCCATCGAGCCCCATACATCTATAGAATTCCTCACATTTCCCAAGAGTATCCTGTTTATTGGTGAATGCAACGCCAGCCCTACCATCGCTTAATTTCACAGCAGTGAGGCCAATTCCTATGACAAAGTCTTCTATCACCACATTGTTATCTATATATTCTCTAGCTTTCTCCAACAAAATTTTCGATATCGTTGACAAGCTCTCCCTCCTATTCCTTTAAACTTCCCGATGTTAGTCCTTTTATTATATATCTCTGAACAGCTAGAAAGAGGAAAACGGGTATGAGTGTCGATATGAGAATGGCTGCCATAAGTTCGTTCCACCTCACAGAACTTCTGCTGAAGAACTGGTACAATCCTTGAGTTATCGGCATTAGCTGATCTGTTTTTATGAGAACAAGAGCTAGTATGAACTGTTGGCTCCAACCCGTGATGAAGGCGTATATGAAAACTGCGACTATCGCAGGGCTTATGAGTGGCATTACTATCTTTGTTAAAACAGAATAATTCGAGCAACCATCGATAAGGGCAGCTTCTTCGATATCTTTGGGTATGGTTTGCATATAAGAAACCATGAGCCATGTTGAGAGGGGTATGGTGAAAATCGAGCCGGCCAGTATAACGGAGATGTAGGTATCTATCAATCCAAGACTTTTCATGATGACATATATGGGAACGAGTAACATTATAGGAGCGAACATGTTGGCGTAAATCACGAAAATCATGAGAGGTTTCCTAAGGATGTATCTAAACCTCGCAAGGCTGTAACCTGCAGGGATAGCTATCAGAAGCGATAAAAGACTCACTCCGATTCCATAGATGAAACTGTTCAGAAGGTATCTTGGTAGTCTTGGAACTAGTCTAAAGGCCAGTAGGAAATTAGATAACGTGACTTTTTCAGGTAGAAGTGGAGCAGGTGAAGGCCATGGAAGGTCAGCTGGTCTCAGCGCGGTTATGAGCATTTGGTATATGGGTAGAAAGAGGAAAGCTATCAGAAAGAGCGCTAAAATTTGATAGGTTACCTTTTTGAACCTTTTTTTTGTACTCATCTTCATCTTATCTCACCCTTCTCCAGAGTTCTTATATAGAAAACGGAAATGAGAGTGACTACTAAAACCTGAACGACCGTCATAGCTGAGGCTTTTCCTATTCCACCAAACCTTATCAACCTAAAAGATGTGTTGTATATAGCTATTGGGAGAGTTTCTGTTGCTCTCAACGGACCCCCTCTTGTGAGTATCCATATTATATCGAAGGAGTTGAAGGTCCAGACGAGGGATAGAAGGCTGACGGTTAAAATGACTGGTTTCATCAATGGAAGTGTTATTTTGAAGAAAGAAGTTACCTCATTTGCACCGTCTATTATGGCAGCCTCGTACAACGTATCTGGTATAGACTGAAGGCCTGAAAGAAACATTATTATCATGAAAGGAAGTCCAACCCACGCATCCACCACCATGGTAGTTACAAATGCCATTGTTGGATCGGAGAGAAAGGTGATGGGTTTTTCTATGAGGTTCAACTTCATCATTATGGAATTCACGACCCCAAATTGACTGTTTAGGGTCCAAGCCCACATCATAGAAGACATCGCCCATGGGATTGCCCAGGGTACTATGACCAAAGCTCTGTATACTTTCCGACCTACCAGAAATCTACTATTAAGTAAAAGAGCTCCGGCCATACCGATGATAACTTTGAGCAAGACAGATCCTGCAACCCATATTAGAGATTTGCCAAGGGCAGTTACAAAGTACGAATACTTCGGATTGAAAACCTTGAAGTTCAAAAGCCATCGGTAATTGTCGAAACCCACAAAGACTCTTGCCGTAGGATTTAGGAAACTGGCCTTATAGAAGGAAGTTTCAACTATCTTATATAGGGGATAGATCATAAAAATGGCGAAGGCGAGTAAAAGAGGAATTATCAAGACATAGGGAGCAATTTTTCTCGAAGACATGATTGTACATCACTCCTCAAAGAAAGAAGGGACACCCCCAAGGGTGTCCCCTCATCATTTTTGAAGGATTTCTATAATCCTTGCGGCTCGATCAAGAGCTGTCTTTGCATCGCTCACACCGAGTAGCACGCTTTGAATAGCATCCAATATGGCTTCTTGTACACCTTCCCAATCTTTTATACCAACTGCTTCCGGATATCCGTATTTTATGGCTTCAATATAGGGTTTCCAATACCACTTCTGGAACTCAGGGAGATCTTTTTCCTTAATCATAGGAGGTACGAATCCAAGCTTCAAATCCCATTCTGCTTGTTTTTCAAAGCTCGTCATGTAATTTATGAACTCAATTGCAAGGTCTTTATTCTTTGACTGGGATGTTATGGATATACAGTCTGTAACGATGACTGTTGCATAGGGTTTATCAGAATCAGGCCCTCCTGGTATCAGGAAGAAACCAACATCCACTCCTTTTTCAAGAGCTCTTCTTGCATTATGAACATGATCTATGTACATTCCTACTTTTCCTGTTTCGAAAAGTTTTATGAGATCCTCTCTTTTCCACTCCACGATACCAGGTTGAGCGTATTTGGAGAGTTCTTTGTAGAATTCCAGGGCTCTAACAGCCTTTTCATCGTTTATGACGACGTTTCCTTTTTCATCGACAATTTTTCCTCCATTTGCATAGAGATACTGCTGGAATTGTGTAACGGTAGAAACGAATTTCTTACCACACATGGCTATACCGTATATTCCTTTGTCAGGATCGTAAATTTTCTTAGCTGCTTCCAGAAGTTCATCCCAATTCGTTGGAACTTTCACGCCTTTTTCCTTAAACAGTTTTTTGTTGTATATGAAAACCTTGGTTGACATGGCTCTGACAACACCCCAAATGTGTCCTTTGTAAGTCACGGTATCCCAGACAGTATCGTAATACATCGCTTTCTTTTCAGGAGTTATATACTCATCGAGTGGTATGATCGCTCCCATATCTGCAAGAGCTGGTATCCATCGAGATCCTATGTACATCACATCAGGTGCTGCTCCTGCACCTATCGAGGTAATGATCTTGTCCCAAAGTTCTTCCCAACCAACGAATTCCATCTCGATCTTTACTCCAGGATGATCTTTTTCGAATTCCTTAGCGATAGCTTCTTGATCTTCGATGCTGTAACCACCACCGATTGGCATGAGAACCTTCAAAACCCTTTCCGCCGAGAAGGAAAGTCCCACCAGCAAAGTGACCAGAAGCACCAGCATTAAAAACCTTCTCATGAGAAATCCCTCCTTTTGAAAATATACCCCCCTTGACCAAAAGTTATTCTATCATGTGAGAGGGTATGACCCTCTTAATTTTTCGACACCCTTTACTATGATTTCCCTGATCTTTTCTTCCATCTCTCTTTCCGTTTTGAAATCTTTCGGATCCACCAAAGGATGTATCAAAAGATGCACTTTACCTGGCCTGAATAGTATCCTTCCTTTAGGTATCAACTCGTAGGTTCCCCATATGGAGATCGGCAGGATTTTCACACCAGCTTTTTTCGCAAGGATTAAACTGCCAGGTTTGAATTCTTGAACGTTCCCGTCTTTCGACCTCGTTCCTTCTGGAAAAACAATGAAGCATATACCACTCTTCAATCTTCTTATAGCTTCTTTTAGAACCACAGCGGTCTGCCTGGGATTTCCCCTGTCAACAAATAGACCTCCAAGATACTTGACGTACCAATTTATACCGGGAACTTTCGACAGCTCCTTTTTCGCTATGAAAGCTCCAGTCTCTACAAAACCAAGTATTAAGGGTATATCCATCAGGCTTTGATGATTTGCAACGACGAGGAAAGGTTTTTCGTCAGGAAGGTTCTCTTTCCCATGAATCACGACTTCTGAGAAAAGCCATGAAAACGATCTTCTACCGAAAGTCTGTATCTCCCTTAACACATATTCTCTTGCTTCTTTCTCTTTTTTGAACATTTTTTTCATAAACCAAGCTTTTGAGAGGACAAAGCCACCGTAGAAAACGATGTATAAGGTGGCTATGATGTAGAAATACAGGGTTACCAGAAGATATTTAACTTCCCTCAACAATCTCACCATTAACCACCTCTAATTTTTTCCTGTTTCTAAAAGCTTCCTCTTCTAATTCTCTCAGGCCTTCTATATCATTCTCTATCTCCTCCATAGTTTTCGGTTCTGATTTTGTGGCTGGTCTTTTGGGAGCAAAGAAAACACAGCTATCCTGGTACGGAAGAATAGAAATCTCATAGGTTCCTATTTCTTTCGCTTTATTCACAATCTCAATCTTATCGAATCCTGAAAGGGGCCTCATCACCGGGAGGGACGTTACGCTCTCTATCGACCACATGTTATCGAGAGTCTGACTTGCAACTTGACCAACGTTCTCACCAGTGTATATCGCTCTTGCTCCTTCTTCAAAGGCGATTTTTTCGGCTATTCTAAACATTGATCTTCTGTAAAGGATTAGCCTGTATTTATCCGGGGAGTTTTCCCTTATGGCCATCTGAACTTCCGTCATGTTAACGATATTCAGCACCAGAGGATTTCCTCCACTGTACTTTGAGAGAATTTTAACGATCTCTACGACTTTATCAACACTCCTCTCAGTTGTGAAAGGAGGGGTCATGAAAGTAACAGGTATTATGAGTACTCCCCTTCTGAGAGCGTACCATCCTGCCACCGGACTGTCTATTCCTCCAGAGAGGAGAAGCACAGCCTTTCCACTGATACCAACCGGTAATCCACCGTATGCTTCGATTTTATCGGTGAAAACAAGAATCTCTTTTTCTCTAACCTCAACTCCTAAGATGAAATCAGGGTTGTGAACATCCACCTTCAGAGTGGGGAAATTTCTCAGAACGTATGCTCCTAGTTCTTTGTTCATGTCATAAACTCCCATTTTGAACCCTTTAAAAGCTCTCTTTGCGTTCACTTTGAAAGTTTTTGCTCCTTCCTCTAATTTCTTCTCAACGAGGATTTTAGAGGCTTTTTTAACTTCCTCGAAATCATGAGGAACACTGATACCAGGGCTGAAATTCTGAACGCCAAAGATCCTCTTTATATCGTCCAGAGAATCTACAGAACCATCCCTTATCAGTATTCGACCGTATCTTCTCTCCACCTTGACGTTCAATGTTCCTTTAATGTTCCTTATGAGCTGTTCTTCGAAATTTTTTCGGTTCTTCCCTTTCAAACCTATTTCAGAGTACCTAATTACAATAACATTTTTCACGAAATCATCCCTCCCATGGCGATTTTATCATGCTATTTTCCTTCATTGAATTCACATTGATATGTTGTATAATGTGAATTGAAGATGAAGAGAAAGTTTCGGGAGGTGTCATAATGGAAAAGATCATAGATCTCATCGTAGAAGGAGAAAGAATAACTGTCACGGATTTAACGCCATTCGTAGTCATAATAAGAGACCTCTTATATGAGGGAGATTGGGAATTGATGCTGGAGGATCTAAAGGATAAGGAAATCATAAAGAATGAGATCGAAAAATGCAAGAAGATAGAGGATAAGACCGTCATCCTTGATGAACAGGTTTATGCCCCTGTGTTGTTTCCGGAGTTCAAGGAATGGCTTTCAGAAGCGGGATTAAAAATTTCTGATTTCAAACATGTCTCTCTGAATGGTCTTTACGATCTTGCCCTTGATTACGCAGATAGAAATCTGTACGATGTCGCCACCGATATCATAAAATTCATGCTCGAAATCGATAAGAATTACGCTCCCGCGTACGAATTGATGGGTTCTCTTCTACTTGAACAGGGAAAAATGGAAGAAGGTCTTAGATACCTTGATAAGGCTTTAGAGATAGATCCCTGGCTTGTTCAAGCTTATTCTTCTCTGGGTGAGGCTTATTACAATCTTGGTGATTACGAAAAAGCAGCTTATTACTGGGAAAGAGAGATAGAATACTCCCCTGATAATAAACTCACGTATTTCATGCTTGCAGATGCGTATAAAAAGCTCAAAAGGTACGATCTTGCTATTCAATCCTTGAAAAGGCTTCTTGAGAGAGATGAAGATAACATACTTGCCATGTACGAGCTCATGGAAATTTACAAAAACTCAGGAGAGGAGGAAAAAGCTCGTGCCATGGAAGAGAAGATCCTCCGTTCAACCCCTAAATATCTGACAGATATGGAAGTTTGGGCAAGGATCCAGTTGAAACACGGAAACTATGAGCACGTGATTAAAACCCTGGAAGAAGCCATGGAGGCTACAAAACTGAATGCTCATATAAAGTTACTTCTGATAATTCCATATCTAAAACTTGGAAAGGTGGAGAAAGCCAAAGAACTACTCGAGGATATAAAAACCAACAACATCTGGTATTACTATGGTAAGCAAGAACTCTTTGATGAATACCTAACGGAAGAGGAGAAAGAAATTTGTGGCATATCCTGACATTCGTTTTTGGAGCGATAATCGGTAGTTTTTTGAACGTTGTGATATATAGACTCCCCAAGGAGGGAATGACACTTTGGAACCCTCCTTATTCTTTTTGTCCCAACTGTGGTGGGAAGATCCGCTGGTTCGATAACATACCGATACTAAGCTACATCCTGTTGAAGGGAAAATGCAGATATTGTGGTTGGAAAATACCTGTAAGATACTTCATAGTCGAAACCACAAATGCTTTGGGGTACCTTCTGAACTCGTTCGTTTTCGAAGATCCATTCAAGATGATCAGTTCTTGTTTGATTCTTTCTTCCCTCATAGCCATAACCTTTATAGATCTAGACACTATGCTTATCCCAGATTCATTGAATCTTCTCGTTTTCATCGGAGGGATTGTGATAGCTATCAGGAGTTTTTTCCTTGAACACCTTCTTTCCTCACTCTTCGCTTTCTTTATGTTCTTGCTTCTCTACAAGGTCTACAAAGGCGGCATGGGAATGGGAGATGTTTTCCTTGCAGGAAGCTTAGGAATGATGATGGGATTTTTCCCAATGATACTAACTGTACTTGTTGCATCTTTTTCAGGTATAATCTATGCGTTGGTGAAGAATAGGGGAAAAATCAATATGAAACTGAAAATACCGTTTGGGCCCTTTTTAGCAGTCTCTGGATACATCATTTTGATTCTCTCCAATGTCCTGAGGTGGTCAGATTGGCAAAAGTTTTTCTGAAAGAAAATACAGAAAACAGGATAAGAAGGGGACACCCTTGGATTTACGATAATGAGATCGAAAAGATAGAGGGCGAATTTGAAAATGGTGACATAGTCGATGTCTTCAGGTATGATAGAACTTTCCTGGGCAAGGGTTTCATAAACGAGAGATCGAAGATAAGGGTTAGACTTCTAACCAGAAAGAACGAAAAGATTGATGAAGATTTTTTCAGAAAAAGACTTGAAGAAGCGATAAAATTTAGAAGAAAGTATATCAGGGACACAGATGCGTTCCGCGTTTTTTTCAGTGAATCCGATGGGATCTCGGGTCTCATCGTGGATAAATACTCCGAATACCTTGTTGTGCAATTCAATTCTTTAGGTATTTACAAATGGAAAGATGTCATTGCCAGTATTCTCATCGATCTTTTAGAGCCTAAAGGTATATATTACAAACCGGATAAGAACGTCTGTGAAAAGGAAGGAATACCTAAGGATGATGGTTGGATCTTCGGTAGTGGTCCTGAGCTTTTAGAGTACCATGCAAATGGAATGACCTTTTTTGCTGATCTTCGAGGTCAAAAAACAGGAGCTTTTCTTGACCAGCGGGAGAACGCAAAGATGTTGATGAAATTTGCAGAGGGAAGAGTTTGTTTAGATGCTTTTTCATATACTGGGAATTTCGCTGTTCATCTTTTAAAGGGTGGGGCAAAACATGTGACACTCCTTGATTATTCGGATAGAGCATTAGAAATAGCGAAATTGAACCTGGACAACAACGGTTTTAAAGGATTTTACGATCTGGTGAATGCGAATGCGTTCGATCAGCTGAAAAAATACCAAGATGACGATGTAAAATACGATCTTGTAGTTCTTGATCCACCTTCTTTCGCAAAATCTCCAAGGAGCAAACCCAATGCCTTGAGAGGGTACAAAGAAATAAACCTGAGAGCTATGAAGATATTGAGAAAAAGAGGTATTCTTGCAACGTCTTCATGTACAAGAATCGTTTCTGAGAGTGATTTTGAGAAAGTTCTTTTTGATGCCGGAAAAGACACAAAATGTTTTTTGAAAATATTGGCAAAGAGTTCCCAACCCATAGATCATCCCGTTGTTTTGAATATTCCTGAAACCAAGTATTTGAAATTCTTCATTCTAGAGGTGATGAGAATATGAATATCTCAAGAAGAGCACTTCAAGCTCCTGAGAGTCCCATCAGAAAACTCATACCTTTGGCCGAGGAAGCAAAGAGAAGGGGAATACAAGTGTACCATTTGAACATAGGCCAGCCTGACATTGAAACTCCCAGGATCTTTCATGAATACATCAAAAGGTACAATCCGGATGTGGTGGCATACACGCATTCAGCTGGCTTGATAGAACTCAGAGAAGCGTTTAAGAGTTATTATGAAAGATACGACATAGATGTGGAACCAGACGAGATCATCGTAACTCAAGGGGGAAGCGAAGCTATCCTGTTCTCTCTAGCTGTTATTGCAGATCCTGGAGATGAAGTGTTAGTTTTGGAACCGTTTTATGCCAACTACGCTGGTTCTGCATCATTCATGGGAGTAAAGCTCGTTTCCGTTCCCACAAGACCGGAGGAGGGATATCATGTACCTGATAGAGCCGTTTTTGAGGAAAGAATATCTGAGAGAACAAAAGCGATTCTTTTCTCCAACCCTTCCAACCCAACTGGAGCAGTTTATTCTGAGGATGAACTGAAAACGATCATGGATATCGCCCTGAAATATGACCTTTACGTGATATCGGATGAAGTCTACAGAGAATTTGTTTATGATGGTTTGAAGCATGTTTCAATGATGAAAATGGATATCAGAAAGAGAGTCATCATGGTGGATAGTGTTTCAAAAAAGTTCAGTGCCTGTGGAGCCCGGATAGGTGTTTTTGTAACAAAAAATAGAGAATTGTACAAAAGTGCTATGAAATTCGCACAAGCACGTCTATCCCCCGCTATGATGGAACAGTACGGTGCGATAGGACTTTTGAGTTTAGAAGATGAATACTTTGAGAATGTAAGAAGAATATACAGTAGTAGAAGAAATGCCGTTTGCGAAGAACTTTCTGAAATTGAGGGGATCGTTTTTGAGAAACCTCAAGGGGCTTTCTACGTATCTGTAAAACTTCCCATCGATGACGCAGAAGAATTTGTCTCATGGATGCTATCCGATTTCAATATGAGCGGCAAAACCACGATGGTTGCACCGCTGAAAGGCTTTTATGCAACTCCCAACGCAGGGGATTCTGAAATCAGAATAGCATTTGTCCTGGAAGAAGACAAATTGAGAGATGCTGTTAAGATACTGGTTAAAGGCCTTGAGAAATTTTCAAATATTAAATCTTCCTTATCTCAGAAATGATGATATCTCTTACCCCTTCAAATTCTTCTAGAACGAATCTATCTGATCCTTCACCAAGAACACTGTTTATTCTGTCAACCATCTTTTCAACTTCTTCGCAAGATTTAAGTGGCCTTCTTCTCCTTATAGCAACACTTGCGAGCATGGCTTCAATTGCGACAAGAGTTATTAGATTTTCGAGGATTTTCTTCAATTTCCTAGCAGCGTTCATTCCCATACTAACATGATCTTCTTGAAGTGCGGAAGTTGGTATGGTATCTGAAGATGCAGGATGAGATAACACCTTGTTCTCATTACAAATGGCAGCTGCCGTGTATTGCCAAAGCATGTAACCTGAGTTCAACCCTTCTTTCCCTTCAGCTAAAAAGGGTGGTAAATCCGAGTTCACAAGGGGATTGACTAATCTATCTATCCTTCGTTCAATCATGTTTCCCATGTCGGTCAGAGCTATGGCAAGATAATCGCAAACGAGGGCGATCGGCTCACCGTGAAAATTTCCCCCTGATATGACATCCTCATCAAACACCAAAGGATTGTCAGTTGCTGAATTCATCTCTATCTCCAAGATCTTTTCTGCATAATCCAAGGTATCAAGAACTGCCCCGTAGACCTGTGGAATGGTTCTCAAAGAATAAGCATCCTGAACTCTGCTGCAATTCCTATGGGAATTTCTTATCTCACTTTTCTCTAGACAGTTGAAAAGGAACTCCGCTATCTTCTTCTGCCCACTGTAAGGTCTCACCATATGAATTCTTGGATCAAACGGCTGAGAACTTCCAAGGAGAGCGTCTATGGAAATAGCGGAAACTAGAGTTGCCACTTCCATAAGATTTTTCGCATCGTGTACAACAAGGGCCAGAATAGCTGTCATAGCTTGTGTTCCATTAACCAAACTTAACCCTTCTTTTTCTTCCAGAGTAATCGGTTCGATTCCTTTACGATCTAGAACTTCCTTCGTTGGAACCCTTTTTCCTTCATGAAGTGCGTATCCTTCTCCTACTAAAGTCAATGCTATGTGAGACAAGGGAGCCAAATCACCGCTTGCACCAACAGACCCCATTTCTGGAACATAAGGTGTTATGCCTTCGTTCAGAAACTCCAGAAGTTTTTCTATCACTTCAACTCTAACACCCGAAAAACCCTTGGCGAGGGAGTTTGCTCTAAGAAGCATTGTGGCCCTCACGATCTCTTCATCCAACGGTTTTCCAACCCCTGCAGAATGGGATAAAACGATGTTTTTCTGTAGAACCAGTAGATCTTCTTTTTTGTTTCTTTTATTAACTAAAGCCCCAAAACCCATTGTTACACAGTATATCACTTTTCCTGTTTCTAACAGCTTTTCAATAGTTTCCCGAGATTTTTTAACTTTTATTCTAGCCTCTTCATCTAAAATGACTTTCTCTTTATATCTTGCAACTTTTACAACATCACAAAGTTTTAAATTTTCTCCATTTATACGTACCAAATTCACCACCTCACGAGACAGATGTTAAAATATTCCCATGAGATAACACCAAGAAAAGGAGCGATACTTTGAAAAGAAACGTCATATACATTCTCTTCATAATTCTTGTCATCCTTTCAATAATATACATCAGATTCCTAGTGAAGCCAAAAGTTGCTTTCATGCCTATCACACTTGGCCCATCTGTGTCTAGTGTGGGTATGAAAGCTTTGGAGGAGGCAAAGCCTTCTTTTAAATACAAGGTGTTCCCCGTTGAGCAGTCCTCTGAATCTGCTGTGGAGAGCGTTAGAAAAGCTATAGAGGAGGGATATAAAATCATTTTGGCACCAGAATGGACAAGTTCCATGGTATACGATGTGGCCAAGAGTTTCGATGATATTCTAATCGTGGCTTCCATCGCTGTGTCGGATGAATTAAGAACGTTTTCAAATAAGATAATCACCTTGGCCCCTTCTGTTTCATCTCTCGCCAGAATCATGGGAAGAAGGATCCTGAGAGACGGGATCAAAGAGTTACTGATAGTGGAAGATTCGACAAATCCATCTTTCGTGCAAGCTTACAAAAGAGGAGTCTTTAAGGAACTTGGAAAGAGTAGTATAAAGATTTCCTCGATACAAGTGCAAGCAGGTGAGGCTACCGAGAGTATCATAAATAAATTGAAACCATTTCTAGAAATACTCAAAGGGAAGGATAAAGGAATTCTTTTCATATGCGGTGGAAGAGAAGTTGCCATTGCTATGAATTATTTGAAAATGAACGGAGCTCAGCTGAACTATTACAGCTCCAGTTATTGTTTATCAGAGGATCTATACAAATTCGGTAAGAAGGTAATAGACGGTCTGGTGGTAACAAGTTACAAACCAAGGAATTATGAAACCGTAGAGGATATAGGTTACATAGTCTATCTTTACGTGTACGATTCAATAAAGGTTCTTGACGAGGCTTTGAAGAAAGTGCGAGATTGTGAGCCAAGAAGGGTTAGAGAATATATAATAAAGCATGAATTTTCGGGAAAGACAGGAAGAATTACCTTCGGTGAGGATGGTTTCAGAAATTACCTAAACATAATAGGTTTGGAGGTTCTTCATGAATGAACTTTATAACGTCTTTGATGAACATCACTCCTTATCTAACATTTTTGCTATGGTTTTTCAACGTCAAGTCATATATGGAGATTCTGAGGTTCAGTAAAAAATTTCATAATGCTTTGGTGGCACTTCTATCCGCGAATCTGGTACTTTTACTACTTGTGAATGCTACGAGAAACTGGCTGTTGATCTTGACAGTAGAGATCGCATTTTTTACAGCTTCCCTCATACCACTGAATTTCCTCATAAGGAAACTCAAACTTAAAGGTTTTTCGAAAAGCTTGATTCTTCCCATACTTGCTGCCATTTCTTCTTATTTCCTTCTAGGAGGCTTAAATTCCCTGCCTGTCACGTTCACACTGTTTTCTATTCCATTCTTATCCCTCTCTTTAAGAACTGATTACAAATTGAGGACAGTTCTTTATTTAACTCCATTAATTCCTCTGTTCTGGAAATCCGTTCCCATTTCCATGCTCATACTATCAGGAGTCCTGCTGTACGACATGTTACTGACTTCAAGAGATATGGAAAAAGAGCTAGAAAGAGAGAAATCAGAGTATGAAGTGTTCATCTCACAAGAAGCGAAGTACAGATTGGAAATGGTTATGGTTCAGTTCTATGTCTTCATAGGAGTTGTGTCTATAACCATAGCAGGTTTTCTCAGTGTGAGGTACGAAATTCATAAGCTCCAAGAGCAACAC